>Ga0070694_100000231_pt1 | contig 29200 bp, 18 predicted proteins | sample KBSK1251metaG_FD_65470 | JGI IMG/M metagenome (GOLD analysis project Ga0070694, IMG submission 65470) | Corn, switchgrass and miscanthus rhizosphere microbial communities from Kellogg Biological Station, Michigan, USA - KBS K1-25-1 metaG | ecosystem: Host-associated > Plants > Roots >...
GAGAGGTGCGCCACGTGCACGAGCAGGCCCAGGTCGTGTTCGACGACGACGGCACGGCCCTGCGTCTCGAGGGGACGACCCAGGACATCACCGAGCGCAAGAAGATCGAGGACCAGATCCTCTTCCTGGCCTACTACGACGGCCTCACCCGGCTGCCGAACCGCGCCCTGTTCATGGAGCGGCTCAACCAGTCCCTGGCGAACGCCCAGCGCCAGGGGCGCACGCTGGCGATGCTGTTCCTGGACCTCGACCGCTTCAAGCGGATCAACGACACGCTGGGACACAGTGTCGGCGACCGCCTCCTGCAGGCGGTCTCGGAGCGGCTGAAGAAATGCCTGCGCTCGACCGACACGATCGCGCGCGGCGACCCCCTGGCCCAGAGCGACAGCGTCGCCCGCCTCGGCGGGGACGAGTTCATCGTGACGATCTCGGACATCGCGCGCGGCGAGGACGCGGCGCGGATCGCGCGCCGCATCATCGAGTCGATGGCCGAGCCGTTCAAGCTCGAGGAGCACGAGGTCTTCGTCACGGGCAGCATCGGCATCAGCCTGTTCCCGCACGACGGCGCGGACGTGGAGACGCTGCTCAAGAACGCCGACTCCGCCATGTACCACGCCAAGGATGCGGGTCGGGGGAACTACCAGTTCTACAACAAGTCGATGAACGCCTCCGCCTTCCAGCGCCTGGCGCTGGAGAACGCCATGCGCAAGGCGCTCGAGCGCGGGGAGTTCATGCTGTACTACCAACCCCAGGTGGACCTGGACACGGGGACCATCTTCGGCGCCGAAGCGTTGATCCGCTGGAAGCACCCCGATCTGGGCATGGTCTCGCCCGCCGATTTCATCCCGCTGGCCGAGGAGACCGGGCTCATCCTGCCGATCGGGGAGTGGGTGGTGCGCACGGCGGCCGCCCAGGGGAAGGCCTGGCAGGACGCCGGCCACGGGCCGCTGATCGTCGCGGTCAACCTGTCCGGCCGCCAGTTCCGCCAGCAGCAGCTCGTGCACACGGTGGAGGACGCGCTGAAGGCCACCGGCTTCGACCCGAAGTGTCTCGAGCTCGAGATCACCGAGAGCATCCTGGTGCAGAGCGTCGAGGAGACGATCAATTCCCTGAAGAATCTCCGGAAGATGGGGCCGCGCATCTCGGTCGACGATTTCGGGACCGGCTACTCGTCCCTGACCTACCTGAAGCGCTTCCCGATCGACACGCTGAAGATCGACCAGTCGTTCACCAGGGACATCGGCACCGATCCGGGCGACGCCGCCATCACGGCCGCCATCATCGCCATGGCGGAGGGGCTGAAGATGGCGGTGATCGCCGAAGGGGTGGAGACCGAAGAGCAGCGCGACTGCCTCCTGGCGCGCCGCTGCCGGCTGATGCAGGGCTACCTGTTCAGCAAGCCGCTGCCGGCGGAGCAGTTCAAGGCGCTGCTCGAGAAGCAGTCGGCCGGCCTGAAGATCGCCGCCGGCCCTACGTCCCCCCGCCGAGCCGCCAGGTAAAGCCCGCCACGTAGTTCGTGTGGGTGCTGGTCTCGTCGAAGGTGTCTTCCATCACCCTGCCGGCCTGCAGGCGGAAGGCGACCTGGTCGTGCTCCCCGAAAAAGAAGCGGCAGCCCGCACCGAACTGCCGGGCCGCTCCGGTGTCGTCGACATTGGCCAGCCGGAAGTCGAGCCGGGCCCGGCCGATTCCCGCCAGGAGATAGGGGACCACGTTGCCCGACTTCGAATGGAAGTTCAGGACCCCGTTGACGAAGATCGTGGACAGGACGATGTCCGCCTCGTCCTTGTAGAACCCCTCCTGGATGACATGGACCGAGGCCGAGCTCTCTCCCTCCAGCTCGAACCACTTGCTGAAATGGTATCCGCCCCGGAACGACAGGCGGAACCCGCTCTTCCCCGTGACTTCGGAATCGAAGCCGGTCGCCCCGAAATCGAAGCCGATCTCGCCGTTCCCCTTGCCGATGCCCGCCAGCCCGGGCGATACCGAGAGAACCACCGCGCACATCCAGACGAACAGGCGTCGTTTCATGTCGGGCCTCCTTTCAGGATTCACCCACGATGACCCGCGCGTCGAGCGCCACCGCGCCCTCGGCCGAGCAGAGAAGAGGGTTCACCTCGACGTCCGCGACCTCCTCGACGGACAGCAGAAGCCGGGCCAGAGCCTGGAGCGTCCTTGCGACGGCCGCGGCGTCGGCGGCCGGTAGTCCGCGCCCGCCGGCCAGCCGGCGGCCGGCCCGGGTGGAGCCGATCATCTCATCGATCTCGGCCGGGGGGCATGGGATCGTGCGGAGGGCGACGTCGCGCACCGACTCGGCCTCCGTGCCGCCCGTTCCGAACAGGAGCAGGGGCCCCAGGTGATCGTCGCGCCGCGCCCCCGCGATCGTCTCGACCCCCCCGCGGCGAAAGGGAGTGAGGCGCACCGCGGCTCCGGCGGACGACGGACGCCTGCCGGCTTCCTGCGACCGCGCCGCCGCCCGCCAGGCCCGCCGGACCTCGTCGGGCGTCCTCAGGTCGAGATGGACGCCCCCGGAGTCGCTCTTGTGGACGACGGCCGGGTCATGGACCTTGAGGACGACCGGGAAGCCGAGCGACGCGGCCGAACTCACCGCGGACTCCTCGTCGCCGGCGAGGCGCGCCTCGAGCACGGGAACGCCGAAATGCGCCAGGAGCCGCGTGGCCTCGTCCTCGGACAGGGCGCGCTCCGGGCGGCGGCGCCCCTCGTGAAGCGCCGCCCGCAGATCGGGGGACAGCGGAGCGGGGTCCTCCGCCCGCCGACCTTCGAGGCGCCACCGGAGCGCCCGCAGGGCACGTTCCTTCGAGCGGCCCCCGCGGGCCAGGGCCGCCCCGGCGCGCGCCGCGACGTCCGAAGAGGCGTAGAGCGGCAGGCCGAGGCGGCGCAGCGGGCCGAACGCCTCCCGCTCCTCGTCGGCGTACAGGTCATGGATCAGGATCGGCTTCCCCGTTTCGCGGCGGCGGCGGTCGAGGAAGACCGCCAGCGCCTCGTCGTACAGCGCGTATCCCCCGAACAGGATCACCTGGTCGCAGCCCGGCCAGTCCAGGATCGGATCGAGGACCTTCTCGTACACGCGCAGGTCGTATTCCGACCGGCCGGCCATCTCGACCGGGTTGCCGACGATCGCCGCGAAGGGGGGCAGGTGGCCCCGCAGCCGGGCCACCAGGCTGTCCGGCAGCGGATCGATCCGGAGCCCCGCCTCCGAGGCGGCGTCCGAGGTCAGGGTGGCATGGCCTCCGCCTTCGCCGACGAGCGCCAGGGCGGGGCCGGCCGGCAACGGCGAGGTCAGAAATGCCTGTACGATCGACAGCGCCTCGTCGGCGCGATCGATGCGGACGGCCCCCGCCTGCTCCAGCGAGAAGGCCAGCGCCTCCGCCCCGCCGGCCAGGGCGCCGGTGTGTGACCGGGCGGTACGCCGTCCCGCGCGGGTGCGTCCCCCGTGCAGGACCAGGACCGGCTTCTCGGCCGCTGCGCGCTCGACCGCCTGGAGGAAGAGGCGCCCCCGGCCGCGCACGAACCCCTCGGCGAAGATCAGGACGGCGCGCGTGTGCGGGTCGGCGCGCAGGTAGTCGAGGTAGTCGTCCAGGGCCAGGTCGGCCTGGTTGCCGGCGGAGACGAAGCGCGAGAATCCGACCCCCGGCCGCCTCGTCGCCTCGCGCGCCAGGGCGTAGCCCAGGTTGCCGCTGGCCGACAGGAAGCCGAGGCTCCCCTCGGGGAACGGCACGATGGCGCTCAGGTTCAAACGGGCCGGGGCGCTGAAGATGTTCATGCAGTTCGGCCCGACGATGCGCGTGCCGCCCGAGGCGGCCGTCTCGACCATGGACCGCTCGAGACGGCCCCCTTCCTCTCCCTGCTCGGAGAATCCGGCGGCGTAGACGATGGCGAACGGGATGCGCCGCCGGGCGACGTCCTCGATCGCCGCCGGGACCTCGGGGGCGGGCCGCACGACGAGGGCGACGTCGATCGGCCCCTCGGCCTCGTCGAGCGATCTCAGGAAGGGTCGGCCCAGGAGCGCGCCCCCCTTCGGATTGACGGGATGGACGGCCCCCGCGTACCCCTCCTCGAGGAGCGTCTGGAGCAGGATGGTTCCGTACTTGCCGGGGGCCTGGGAGGCGCCGAGGACGGCGACGCCGCGGGGGTTGAAGAGGCGCGCCAGCGGGTGTCCCTCGATCCCCGTCCCCTCCGCGCCGGCGCGCGGCGTGCGCATGATCAGCGGACCAGGCGATCGAGATCGCGCTTCATCACGCCGTTGACGATGATCTCCCGCATGATCTCGGAGGTCCCCTCCCAGATCCGATCGACGCGCAGGTGGCGGAAGTGCCGCTCGGCGGCGAAGTCCCGGCAGTAGCCGCGCCCGCCGAAGATCTGCACCACGCGATCGGCCACCCGGTTGGCCATCTCGGAGCAGTAGAGCTTCACCATCGAGGCCTTGGCGTGCAGCGTCTTCAGGTCGGCGCGGCCGGTGTCCTCCTCCCACGCGACCTTGTAGGTCATCGCGCGCGCCGCGAACAGCTCGGTGGCCGAGTCGGCGAGCATCGTGCCGATCGCCTGGTGCTGGTACAGCTTCCGCCCGAACGTCTCGCGCGTGGCGCACCAGGACTTCGCCTCCTCCAGGAGGCGCTGCGCCGCCCCCAGGCAGCGCGCGCCGATGTGCAGCCGCTCCTCCCGGAACCAGGCCCGGGTGATGTCGTTCGCTTCCCCCCTGCCGCCGAGCATCTGCGCCTCGTCCACCTCGCAGTTCTCGAAGACCATCTCGGGATGCTTGTCCTCGGTGCGCGTCATGAAATGCGGGATGCGCTTCACGCGCATGCCCGGCGTGCCGCGGTCCACCAGGAACAGCGTCTGCTCGTCGGGGCCCGTGACGCAGTGGACGATGACGGCCGGCGCCCGCTCGCCGCTGGTGACGAACCACTTCTCGCCGTCGATCACCCACTTCCCGCCCTTGCGGACGGCGGTGGTCCTGAGGCCTGAGGTGTCGGAGCCGGCCCCCGGCTCGGTGATGGCGTAAGCGATCGCGGCGGTGGCCGTGCCGCGCACCGCCGGGTCGAGGTACCGGAGGCGCTGCGCCTCGCTGCAGCGCAGGAGGGCGTTGTAGGGGCCGCCGACGTAGCCCCAGAGATCGTTGGTGGCGCGCCCCGCCTGCTCTTGGGCGATCACCTGCTCCAGGACGGACGACCCGAGGCCGCCCATCTCCTTCGGCACGTTCATGGCCCACAGTCCGAGCTCGATCGCGCGCCGCCTCAGGCGCTCCGACACCTCGTCCGGAAGCGCCTCGGTCTCCTCGACGGTCATCTCGTGCGGGTAGAGCTCGTCCTCGGTGAAGCGCCGGGCCCTCTCCTGCAGGGCCAGGAGCCCGGGAGTCAGGTCGAAGTCCATGGACGTTCCCCTCCGGGAGCAGCGGGTGAAACACGCCGGATCGCGGGATGGGCGGGATGGTAGCACGCAGGTGTGCGAGAATCCCCCGTTCCCGGAGGAGGAAAAATGAGACGCTGGCTCGCAGGGGGATTGATCTCATGGGCCGTCCTGGCGGCGGGCGCCCCGGCATGGAGCGCCGAGAGCTCCGGGGCGGCCGACGGCCACGAGGCGGCGGCGCGCCGGCTGCACGCGCGGGCCATCGTGGTCGACACCCACGTAGACGCCCCGTACACGCTCGAGAAGAAGTGGGCCGACGTGGGGGAGCGCGGGGCGACGCCGCATTTCGACATCCCGCGGGCCCTGGAAGGGGGGCTCACGGCCCCCTTCTTCGCCATCTACGTTCCGGCGAGCTACGCCGAGACGGGAGGCGCGGCGCGCGAGGCCCTCGACCTCATCGACATGACGCGGCGCATCGTCCTGGCGCACCCGAAGGAGATGGCCCTGGCCGCCTCGGTCGCCGACATCCGCGCGGCCAAGAAGCAGGGCCGCATCGCCGTCCTGATGGGCATCGAGGGGGGGCACGCCATCGAGGACTCGCTCGGCGCGCTGCGCCAGTTCCACGCCCTGGGCGTGCGCTACATGACGCTGACGCACACCAACACGAACCACTGGGCCGACTCCTGCGGCCGGTTCTACCTGCCCGACTTCAACCCGGCCGAGTACCAGGTCCACCATGGCCTGAGCGATTTCGGTCGGCAGGTGGTGCGCGAGATGAACCGCATCGGGATGCTGGTGGACGTCTCCCACGTGTCGGACGAGACGATCGACGACGTGCTCGAGACCTCCCGCGCCCCGGTCTTCGCCTCGCATTCGTCGTGCCGTGTCCTGAGCGACATCCCGCGCAACCTGACCGACGACCAGATCCGGAGGATCGCCAAGGGCGGGGGGGTCGTGATGATCAACATCGGATCGTACTTCCTCGACCAGAAGGTGGTCGACCAGTCGAAGGCGGACCGCATGGCCCTCATGGATCAGTATCTGAAGATCAAGAAAGACCTGCAGGCCGATCCGAAGGCGCGCGACGAGGCGATCAGCAAGCTGTTCGACGCCCTGCCGAAGCACCGGACGTCCTGGACGCGGGCCGTCGATCACATCGAGCACGTCATCCAGGTGGCCGGCCCGCAGGCGGTCGGGCTGGGGAGCGACTTCGACGGCATCGAAGACCCGCCCGAGGGGCTGGACGACGTGTCGAAGCTTCCGGCCCTGACAGCCGAGCTCCTGCGGCGCGGCCATTCGGAGGAGGTTGTCCGCGGCGTTTTGGGCGAGAACTTCCTGCGCTTCCTGGCGCGGGCCGAGGAGACGGCGCGCGGCCTGGCCGGGGAGGCGTCGGCCACGGCGAAGCTGGAGGGCCGGTGAGCCGGATCCACAGGAAGCGCATCCCGATCCGCTGGCGCGACATGGACGCCTACGGCCACGTCAACAACGCCGTCTTCCTGAACTACCTCGAGGAGGCGCGCGACGAGATGGTCCGGCGGCTCTTCGCAAGGCAGGACGGGGAGTTCGACTACGTGGTGGCGCGCGTGGCGATCGACTTCCGGCGGCCGCTGCGCCAGGACGACCGCGAGGTCGTGGCGACCTGCCGGGTCGAGCGCGTCGGCCGGTCCAGCATAAGGACGCGGGAGATCCTCGCCACACGGAGCGGCGGCGTCGCGGCCGAGGCGGAGGCGGTCCTGGTGTCGCACGATCGCGCCTCCGGGACGTCCCGCCCCCTGACCCCCGGCGAGAAGGCGATCCTGGCGTCCGTGGCCCGGAGGCGCCGATCCCGCTGACCAGGAAGGCCCGGGCTTTCCTTCTTCTGGCGCTCGTCCGGGCCGGCGCGGTCCTGGGCGCGCCCGACGCCGGTCCTCCGCGGGTCGAGGCCGTGCGGGCACAGGGCCCGATCCGGATCGACGGCCTCCTCGACGAGGCCGACTGGAGCCGCGCCGGCCGCATCGCCGATCTGACCCAGCACTCGCCGCACCCCGGCGAGCCGACCCCCTACCGGACCGAGGTCCTGCTGCTGCGGGACGCCGAGACCCTCTACCTGGGCTTCCGGTGCTTCGATCCGGAGCCGTCGAAGATCACCCTGCACTCGATGCGCCGGGACGTGGACGACCCGTTCGGCGAGGACTTCGTCACCGTCGCCTTCGACACCTACGGCGACCGTCGCACGGCGTACTTCTTCGACATCCGGGCCTCCGGGGGGATCAGCGACGGGCTGATCCCGGGCCCGGGGCTGTGGTCCAGCGACTGGGACGGCATCTGGGAGGCGCGCACGCGGATCGATGCGCAGGGCTGGACCGCCGAGGTCCGCATCCCCTCGCGGACCCTGCACTTCAAGGGGGGGCTCCCCGAATGGGGCCTGAATTTCCTGCGCGGGGTCGCGCGCGATCGGATCGTCTACCACTGGGCGGGGCTGACGCGCGACAGCGATTTCCTGGACCTGACGAGCGCCGGCCTTCTCACCGGGGTCGCGGACCTGGACCAGGGACACGGCCTGACGATCACGCCGTACGGGCTGGCGCGCTACGAGCGCGCGCCCGACGAGGGCACCCTGAGCCGCGTCGGCCGGGGCGGGCTCGACCTGTCGTACAGCCTGACCCCGCAGCTCACGGGGGTGCTCACGGCCAACACCGACTTCGCGGAGACCGAGGTCGACACGCGCCAGATCAACCTGACCCGCTTCGACCTGTTCTTCCCGGAGAAGCGCTCCTTCTTCCTGGAGGGGTCGAGCCTGTTCAACTTCGGGCTCGGCCTGAGCGAGGAGTTCCTGCCGTTCTACTCGCGGCGCATCGGCCTGATCGACGGCGAGACGGTGCCGATCAACTGGGGGGCCAAGATCCTGGGACACGCCGGGCGCCTGGGGGTCGCGGCGCTCGACATCGAGACCGGCAGCTCCAACCAGGCGCCCAGGACGAACCTGTCCGCGGCCCGCGTGACGTACGACGTCTCGGACAGCCTCCGCATCGGGACGATTGCCACGCACGGCGATCCCGAAGGCCTCCGCAGCAACACCCTGTCGGGCGCCGACGTCACGTGGCACACCTCGCGCATCCGGGGGGACAAGAAGATGACCGTCGGGGCCTGGGGGGCGCGCTCGAGCGGCGATCTCGCCGGCGGGCGGCGCAACGGCTGGGGGGTGAAGGTCGATTTCCCGAACGATCTGTGGAACGCCTACGCCCGGATCTCGGAGTTCGGCGACGCGCTCGACCCCGCCCTCGGGTTCCTGCCGCGGCCGGGGACCCGCTGGTACGATGTCTGGAGCGCCGTCCAGCCGCGCCCGAGGCGCGACGGCCCGCTGGCCTTCATCCGGCAGGCGTTCTTCGAGACCCGGTACACCCAGGTGGACGATCTGGGCGGCCGCACCGAGAGCCGGCGGCTGTTCACCGCCCCTTTCAACATCGAGACGGAATCCGGCGAGCACTTCGAGGCCAACTGGGTCCCGACCTTCGAGTCCCTGACCGTCCCGTTCGACGTCGCCCCGGGGGTCGTCATCCCGCCGGGGGACTATCACTTCACGCGCTATCGCGTCGAGGCGCAATCGGCGCAGAACCGCAGCTGGCGCATCGGGAGCACCGTCTGGCTCGGGGACTTCTACGACGGCCGCCTGACCCAGATCGAGACGTTCGTCAACTGGGACGTCTTCCGCGGGCGCCTGTACCAGAAGCTCGATCTGCAGAACGACTTCGGCCGGCTTCCCCAGGGCGATTTCATCCAGCGCCTGTTCGTCATGGAGAACATCTACGCCTTCTCGCCGCGTCTCGTTCTCTTCGGCTTCCTCCAGTACGATTCGGAATCTCGCCAGCTCGGGATGAACGCGCGCCTGCGCTGGACGCCCCGTCCCGGCAGCGACCTGTTCTTCGTCTGGAACCGCAACTGGGTCCACCCGCCCGGTGAGGGACGGCTCGACATCGGCCCGGTGAGCGACCAGGTGGCGCTGAAGCTCCGCTTCGCCTGGACCGGGTGAAGGCCGTGCAACCTTTCGGGGCCGCGCTACGTTGACGCTCCCGAGGGGGCGTGCTAACGTCCGCCCCCTCAGCCGGACTGCGGATACGACAAAGGACAAGGACAGGACGATGACGACGACGCCTCAGGAGTCGCGCGAGGTGGCGTTGCGGGTCGCCGACATCCGCTACGCCTACGGCAAGACGGTCGCCGTGGACGGCGTCTCGTTCGACGTGCGCCCCGGGGAGATCTTCGGGCTGCTCGGGCCGAACGGCGCGGGGAAGACGACGACGATCTCGATCGTGTCGGGGATCCTGCCGCCGGCCTCGGGGCAGGCGCTCATCTTCGGCCAGGACGCCTCGGGCGGCTCCGGCAGGGCGCGCGCCCGGATGGGGGTGGTGCCCCAGGACATCGCGCTCTACGAGGAGCTGTCGGCGGCCGAGAACCTGCGCTTCTGGGGCCGCCTGTACGGCCTGTCGGGCGGAGCGCTCGAGGACGCCGTGCGCCGAGCCCTCGACCTGGTCGGCCTCGCCGATCGCGCACAGGCGCGGGTCAAGACCTATTCCGGCGGGCTGAAGCGCCGGCTCAACCTGGCCGCCGGGCTGGTGCACAATCCCGACCTTCTGCTCCTCGACGAGCCGACGGTCGGGATCGATCCTCAGGCGCGGCTGCGCATCCTGGACGTGGTGCGCGACCAGGCCCGGAGCGGGCGCGCCGTGCTGTACACCTCCCATTACCTCGAGGAGGCGGAGCAGATCTGCGGGCGGCTGGCGATCATCGACCACGGCCGGGTGCTGGCCGCCGGAACGGTCGCCGAGCTGCGGCGCCTGGTCGGGGAGGGCCCGGTTGTGCGCATCCGGGGAGCGATCGACGGCGACGGGCTGAAGGCGCTGGCCGCCCGCTGCCCGGGCGTCTCCTTCCTGAGCGCCGACGGCGACAGCGCCTCGTTCGCCGCGCGCGACCCGGACGCCTGCTCGGGGCTGGTGCGCGAGCTGTTCCGCAGCGGGCTGAAGCTGGACGACCTGCGCGTGCAGGAGCCCAATCTGCAATCGGTCTTCCTCAAACTGACCGGCCGCGAGCTGCGCGACTAGGCTCCTGGAAGGGCTCCGTTCATGGGCACCCTGGCCACCCTCGTGCGGAAGGATCTGAGGCGGCGGCTCGTCGACCCCTCCAAGCTGCTCATGAACCTGGCGATCCCGCTCGTCATGGCGGGGATGATGGCGCTCGCCTTCGGCGGGCGCGGCGACAACCAGCGGACCCCCGTGCTGCACCTCGTCGTGGTGAACCAGGACGAGGGGCCGATCGGGCGCGCCCTGGGAAACGCCCAGCAGAACCCGGAGGCGGCGGGGCGCATGGAGATCCGGCAGGCCAAGAGTCGCGGGGAAGGCCTCACGATGCTGCGCGAAGAGGAGGCCGCCGCCCTCATCTTGATCCCGAAAGACTTCAGCGCCGACCTGCTCGACGGGAAGGACGTCGAGCTGGAGGTGGTGAAGAACCCGGCCGCGTCGATCATGCCGGTGATCGCCCAGCAGGGGGTCGAGGTCGCGGCCCTCTATATCTCGATCGGCGCCCGGCTCCTGGACGGCCGGGGGCCGCGGATCGCGGAGCTGTTCGAAGGGAAGGGCTGGGACGATCCGCAGGCGATCGCCGCCCTGGTGACGGAGCTCTACGACAAGGTCCGGGGCATCGACGCCTTCCTGATCCCGCCGCTCATCGAGGTCAAGACCGGCGAGCGGGAGGCCGGGAAGGAAGCGGACAAGAACCGGCCGAACTTCATGATCTGGATGTTCCCCGGCGTGATGATCATGGGGCTGCTGTTCACCGCCAACACCCAGATGCGGGACCTGCTGAGGGAGGGGGAGATCGGGACGCTGCGGCGCCAGCTCACAGCGCCCCTCGGGGCGGTCAAGGTCCTCATCGCCAAGATCGTCTCGGTGGCCGTGGTGGTCGCGATCGCCACGGTCCTTCTGCTTCTGGTGGGGCGGTGGGCCTTCGGAGTGGGCTGGGGGCCCATTCTGCCTCTCGCCGCGGCCTCGGCGGTCATCGTGCTGGCGGCGACCGGCTTCGCGGCCCTCGTGTTCTCGCTGGTGCGCACCGAGCGGCAGGGGGACGCCTTCGGCGGCGTCCTGGTCATGCTGATGTCCCTCCTCGGGGGGACCTTCTTCCCGCCGCAGGTCGTCCCGTCCTGGATGCAGGGGATCTCCCGCCTCACCCTCACGTACTGGTCGCACGGAGTCCTGCGCGACCTGGCGGCCGGCGGCGGGTGGGAGAAGATCCAGGGGGAGCTCTCGATCCTCCTGATCATCGGGCTGACCCTGACCCTGGCCGGCGTGCTGGCCCTAAGGCGCCGTCACCTGCGAGGCGCCCTGTGAGGGCGATGACGCTCGCACGGCAGGACCTGCGCCTGACCCTGCGCGATCGGAGCTCGATCTTCTGGATCTTCCTGGCGCCGGTCCTGTGGGTGTACATGTTCGGGTCGATCACCCGATCGACCCCCACGCGCATCAGGCTCCAGGTGGTCGAGGAGGAGTCTTCGGTCCTCGCCGATCGCCTGGTCGAGCTCCTGCGCGCCGAGAACTTCGAGGTGGCCATCGTCCCGCCGGGCGGTCCGGTCCCGGCCGGGAAGGACGCCCCGCCGCGCTCGGTCGCCATTCCCGCGGGATTCGCGGGCTCGATCGCGGCGCGGCAGAAGGTCACCCTCGACCTGAAGGAAGGGAAGAACGCCAACCCGGAAGGGACGATCGCGACGGAGGTCGCCCTGCACCGCGCCATCATCAGGCTGCTCGCGGGGGAGGCGCTCGGTCCGATGCCGCCCGCGGAGGACAAGGTGCGCGTGCGATCGTCGTGGGCCGTGGAGCGCGCCATCCCCACCGGCTACTACCAGTCCCTGCCGGGGAACCTCGTGATGTTCGTCCTGATCTCGACGATGACCTACGGCGCGGGGCTGCTCGTCACCGAAAGAAAGAAAGGGATCCTCCGCCGTCTCGCCACCTCCCCCTTGACGCGCGGCGAGATCATCGTCGGGAAGGCGCTCGGGCGGGCGGCGGTCGCTTCCGTTCAGGTCGGGGTGTTCCTTCTCATCGGCTTCGCCCTGTTCGACATCGACTGGGGCCGCTCCCCGGCGGGGCTCGCGGCGGTCCTCGGCCTGTTCGTCCTGACCGCCGCCGCCATGGGACTCCTGTCGGGGTCGTGGTTCACGTCGGCGGAGGCGGCCTCCGGCATGGGGATCGTGCTCGTCCTCGTGATGTCGGCGCTCGGCGGCTGCTGGTGGCCCGCCGAGGTCGCCCCCGACTGGCTGCGCCTGGCGGGGTTCGCCTTCCCGACCGCGTGGGCCATGCGCGGTCTGCACGAGCTGATCTCCTGGGGCGGGGGGCTGCGCGACGTCCTTGTGCCCTGCGGCGTCCTCGCGCTCTTCGGCCTCGGCGCCGGCCTCCTGGCCACCCGCCTCCTGCGAAGGGCGATCTAGATCCCCACTCGAAAACTCCGCCCCGCCGGCGGCTCGGTCCAGGCTGAACGCCTCTGGCCACGACTTCTGGCCGCCGGAAAACGTCCGGCGATCAACCACAGGGTTGACTGCTGTGACCTTGCTGATTGTTGCTCTCCGGCTTTCCCAAGGACCGGAGCCCCTGGCCTCAGGCGACTTGACCAAGGACGAGTTTGAATCGTTGGTGAGAGGAATGAAGGACTCTGGAGAATTGAGTTGACAGAAACTCAAGACGGGAGTACTAGGAGGGTCAAGCAGGACCTTCTTCAAGTGATACCTCTTGCCAGGGAAAGATGGCACCCTGGCGTCGAGGAGTGACCGCAGTTGCTGGCTGCGGCAACGAGGCAGCGCAGGATAGATCTGCGAGGCCGGTTCGAGGTAGCGCGTGCCCAGCAGCCATCTGACCCTCCTCTGTGCAGCATCGTCGCCCGCCAATCCCGATCCGACCGGAATCATGTGGAGGAAATCATGACCACCATGACACGTGGGAGTACTCTGTTCCGAGGTCGCGCCGCGCGCCGGCTCGGCATCCTGTTCTTCGCCGCCGCATTCATTGGGGCCCTGGCCACGTCCGCAGCCGCGGTCGCCGGTGACGATCATCAGCTGAAGCTCAAGGCGGCGATCTTCGATCCGGCGACCGGACTCCCGGCGCATCTCGTCGAGGGAGCGCCGCCGGCGGTCACGCTCACCGCGCCGGCGGGGCGCGGGGATCTCTACATCGTGCAGTTCCACGGGACGCCGGCCGCCGCCGAGCGGGCGCGCCTGGGCGGCCTTGGCATGACGGTGCTCGACTACCTGCCCGAGCGCGCCCTCATCGTGCGCCTGCCTGCGGGCGCCAAGGCGGGATCATTGTCGTCGATCCCGGGGGTTCGGGCCGTGGTTCCTTTCGCGCCCAAGCTCCGCATGTCGCCCGACCTGCGAGGCCTCGCGAGCGCGAAGCCGCCGGCGGCCGGAAGAGAGGGAGTGCGGATCAAAGCCTGGCTGGCCATCGACGGGGACCCGCAAGCACTGGCGGAGACCGCGAAGAAGTCGTTCCCCGGAGTGAGCGCGGCGTCGATTCGCCGGGAGCCCGCGCCGCTCGTCCAGTTCTCCGGGCCGCCCGCCCGACTGGAGGCGCTCGCCGCGGCCCTGGCCCGTCACCCCGACGTCGTGTTCGTCGATCTGGTCCGGCCGAACCGGCTCCTCAACGACCAGTCGATCTGGATCGGGCAGTCGTACAACCGCGTGGACGGGCCCGTCGAGGCGGCGGCCCCTGACCCGAAGCCGTACACGCTTTCGGGCACGGTGTTCAACCGCGGGATCACGGGGACCGGTCAGGTCATCGGCATCGTCGACACCCGTCTGGAGCATCAGCTCTGCTACTTCGACGACCCGGCCCATCCGCTGGTCAAGCAGGCGGTCCCCGTTCCCGGTCCGCTGACCGTCGATCCGAACAACCGGAAGATCCTGGCCTACAACAACGTGGGTCTGAATGCGGATAACCCTCCGTGGCCGACGTGGCGGCATGGAACGCACACCGCGGGAAGTGCCGTGGCCGATTCGCTGACGAACCTGTCGACGCCCTCGAGCGCCGGGCACGACGCGGGGGATGGGATGGCCCCGAACGCCAAGCTTGTCTATCTGGACATCTACGCCGGACAAGAACCCAACTGCGCCGATTACATCGCCGACACCTCCCTGATCGACGTCCTCGAGCAGGAGTATCAGGCCGGCGCGCGGCTGTCGACGCACTCATATGAATCGCCCGATGATACCGATGCGGACACCGCGGTCTGGCAGAAGCCGGATCTCCTGGTGTTCTTCGCCGTGGGCAACGACGGCAACGGTGGAATTCCGACCGCCGCCAACGGAGCGAAGAACGTGGTCAGCGTCGGGGCCACCGAGAGCTATGACGCCACCTTCAACCATGACGCATTCGGGATCAGGGACCCCGACAACATGGCGGCCTTCTCGAGCGTCGGGCCGGGGAATGGACGGATCAAGCCCGACGTCACCGCCCCCGGCGTGGACGTCGCCTCGGCCGGGTTTCCGTTCATTTGGTACCCCGACGCTTCCAACTCCGAAGGTCACTGCGTCCAGGGCGATCCCAACGTCTGCTTCCCCACCGATCCCCTGATCGCCGGCAGCTGCTACTGGAGCGATTCCTCGCAGACCTGTTCGACGGTGAAGCTGAGCGGCACGAGCATGGCCTCGCCGACCGCCGCGGGGCTGGGGGCGCTGGCGCGACAGTACTTCACCGACGGGTTCTACCCCACCGGCCAGGCCGCTCCGGCGGACGCCCGGATCCCGAGCGCCGCCCTCCTGAAGGGGGTGCTGATCAACGGCGCGCGGAACATGACAGGACGGATCCTGGACGGGAACGGCCCCGTCCCGCGGACCGACTACGGGCCGATCCCCGACGCTCCGAACAACCGCCAGGGCTGGGGCCGGATCATGCTGGACGACGCCCTGTACTTCGCCGGCGACTCCCGCAAGCTGTTCCTCGCAGACATCCCGTCCGTCCAGGGCTCGGGCCTGGGCACCGGCGACCGCCTCATCTACAAGGTGGACGCCACCTCCACCACGTCGCCGCTCAAGTTCACACTGGTCTGGACCGACCCGCCGTCCTTTCCTCCAGCCGGGCAGTTGGTGCGCAACGACCTCGACCTGATCGTCACCGCGCCGAACGGAACGATCTACAAGGGCAACCAGTGGACCGCGGACAACATCAACGTGGTCAACGACATGGAGTCGGCCCCGAACCCGGCCGGGCGCGACACCGCGAACAACGTCGAGGGCGTCCTGATCCACTCGCCCCAGGTCGGGGAGTACCGGTTCGAGATCAAGGGGGCGAACGTGCCGGGGTACCAGACCCTCTTCACCCAGGGATACGCCGTCGTGGTCACAGGCCAGTTCACGGGAGGCTTCGCATTCGCGCCGCCGCCCAAGATCACCTTGGTCTCCCCCAACTTCGGAGCGAACAACACCCCGACTCTGATCAACATCACCGGGACCGGATTCCAGGCGACGCCGCAGGTCTATCTGGGTACGGCGACCCAGCCGCAGAAGTATGCCTTGTCAGCGGTGACGTTCATCAGCTCGACCCAGTTGCAGGCGACCGTGCCGGTCAACTTGCAGAGCGGCAGCTACATCATGACCGTCATCAACCCCGACAGCCTGTCCGGGACGCTGGCCGGCGCGTTCACCGTCGGCGCGCCGCAGCAGAACACGACCATGTTCATCGCGGGGACCAACCCCGATTTCAACGCCGCCGACCAGTTGACGGTGATCGATCTGGTGCTGGGCACCGCCCTGCCGCCGATCACTCTCGCCCCGTTGGACAATCCATATGACGTTGCGGTCAATCGCACCGCGGGAAAGGGCGTTATCGCGTTGGGGGGTGAGGGCATCCAGAGCGGCAAGGTGGGGATCATGGACCTCGATACGAGAAAGGTCACGACTACCGTCGCAGTCCCCGGCGCCGCCCAGGACCGCCATCCCCTGGCGGTGGCGATTCACCCCTCCGGGAATCCGGCCTACGTCATGACCCGGCTCGCCAGCGGTCCTCCGACCCAGCAATTGAACCGTTTCGATCTCGGCACCGGGACCTTTACCGGCACGCTCACCCTCGGCAACTACGAAGGAATCGATCTCGAGGTCTCGCCCGACGGGCAGCGCGTCTACGCCACGAACGGCGGCGACGACACCCTCTCGGTCATCAGTACTTCCGACTTCGCGGTGATCGCGACGGTCCCGGTGGGGGATGGTCCCTCCGGCATCGGCGTCTCGCCCGACTCGAGCAAGGTGTACGTGACCAACTTCAACTCCAATACGATCACCATCGTCGACGCCACGCTGCTGACCACGGTCGGCACGATCGATGTGTCCTACCAACCGAATCCGACGTATGCGACCCAGCCCAAACATGTCGTCGTTTCGCCCGACGGATCGAAGCTCTACGTCGCCTTCTGGAACGGCTGGGGATCGACCCTCTGGAACGTGGCGACGGTCGACATCGCGACCGGGTCGATAACGCAGACGCTGACCGTGGGGGCTTCTTTCCAGAAGGTGGCCTACATCCCATCGCTGGCGAAGCTGTTCGTCCTGGCATACAGCCCCGACGTGAAGCGGCTGACGCCGGCGACGCTGCAGGTCGAGTGGTCCCAGAACCACGGCTCCTACGGCTACGGAATGGATTGGGCCGAGCCTCCGTCTTTGACGATCACCTCGGTGGTCCCCAACCCGGCGTGCACGGCTGGCGGCACCACGGTCACGATCACCGGATCTGCTTTCCAGGGCGAGGTCCGCGATGACGTCGGGACGATCGTGCAGCAGCCAACCCAGGTCTTTTTCGGAGGTGTCGAGGCGACGAGCGTCACCCTCGTCGACTCGATGCACCTCAGCGTCGTGGCGCCGCCGCACGCATCAGGCTACGTCAACGTGGAGGTGCGCAACCCCAACGGCCTGAGCGCTACCCTGACGAACGGAGTCTTCTACCATTCGTGCGTCCCGCTCGCGGTGGCCCCGACGTCGTACAATTTTGGTACCTACTCCGTCCGCGAGACCTCCGCCGCCCAGTCCTTCACGGTGACGAACTACGGAAACCACGATCCGGTTCACGTCGGTACGGTGTCGACGACCGGCACCAACCCGTACGATTTCATCGTCACCGCGGACGGCTGCAGCGGACAGACCCTCGTGACGAACGGCACGTGTGTCGTTCAGGTCGCTTTCAGGCCGACGACGATCGGCGCCCGGAGCGGGACGCTGTCGATCCCCTCCGACGATCCGGACAACCCCGTGCTCAGTGCTTCCCTGTCTGGGTCCTCCCAGACCGTGCTCTACGACTTGGTCTTGTTCCCCAACTCCGACGCGGGGCCGAACCAGGGATCCCCCACCCCCTCCGGCGCCCACTACCTGAATGTGGACGACGATCCCCACGACGGCGATACGACCTTCCTGACCTTCTCCGGAGGGGGTCAAAAGGAGATCTACACCATCGCCGACGCGCTGCACGACACGGACGTCATCGCCAGCGTCAAGGTGAGGTGGACCGCCAAGAAGGGAGCCGGAGCGACCTGGACGGGGAAGGCGGGCGTGGTCGTCGGGTCGACGGAATACTACGGTCCGACGGTGAGTCTGCCGTCGAGCTACACGACGCGCGAGGAGGTGTTCGCGACCAACCCGGCGACCGGCCAGCCCTGGACGGTCGCGGCGGTGCGGGCCGCGAAGCTCGTCTATCAACAAGTGACCATCCAGACGCAGCTTCCCCGGGCCGCCCTCACGCAGATCGTCCTGGTGGCCGCGGTGCGCCGCGTCCCCTACGCCGCCTCGCTGCTCGAGCCGCCGAGCGCCGACGTCGGACCGAACCAGGGAAGCCCCACCCCCACGTTCCTGTCCCACTACATGAACGTGGACGAGGATCCCCATGACGGCGACGCCACCATCCTCACCTTCTCCGGAGGCGGATCCAAGGAGGTGTACGCGCACGTCGATCAGCTCCTCAACACGGACATCATCGCCGAGGTGAAGGTGAGGTGGGCCGCCAAGAAGGGGTCTGGCTCGGGCTGGACGGGGAAGGCCGGCGTGGTGGTCGGACCGACGGAATACTACGGCCCGACCATCAACCTCCCGTCGAACTACTTGCTGCGCGAGGAATCGTTCGTTCTCGACCCCGCCACCCAGCAGCCCTGGACGGTGCAGGCGGTAAGGGACGCGAAGCTCATCTACCAGCAGGTGACGATCGTTACCCAGCTTCCGCGAGCAGCCCTCACGCAGCTCGTCCTGGTCGTGTCGGTCCTGCGGATGCCGGTCCTCGCCACACTGACCGAGCTGCCGAACTCCGACGCGGGGCCGAACCAGGGGGCACCGACGCCCGTCGTGGCACATTACCTCAACGTCGACGACGACCCCAACGACGGCGATACCACCCTGCTGTCGTTCGCTTCAGGTGGCTTCAAGGAGGTCTTCACGACGGCCGATCAACTCCTCGATACGGACCACGTGCAGAGCGTCAAGGTGAGGTGGGTGGCCAAGAAGGGCCAGGGGAACGGCTGGACGGCCAAGGCCGGACTGGTGGTGTCGGGAACGGAGTACTATGGTCCGACCATCACCCTCCCCACGAACTACACGGTGCGCGAGGAGACCTTCGGGACCAACCCGGCCACCACCCAGTTCTGGACGGTCCAGGAGGTCCGGGCGGCCAAGCTCATCTATCAGCAGGTATCCATCACCGCGCAGAATCCCAAGGCGCGGCTGACCGAGATGGTGCTCATAGTGCAGGTCGAACGCGCGCCCTAGGGCGACGGGCAGACGGCGACGAACTTTACCCTGGTCCTGGACCAGCGAGAGGCTGCGCGAGCCGGGAGGGTTGAGCTTCCCGAAGGTGAGCGGTCAGCGTGGTCCACCCTGGCGGCGACCAGTTGGCCTACGCTCGTCCGGCAATCAGTCCGGCCAGCGCCTCGATGTGACTGGGACCGGTGCCGCAGCAGCCGCCGGCCAGCCGCGCCCCTTCATCCAGCCGCCGGGTCATCCACGAGGCGTACGCCTGGGGCTCGTGATGCTCCGGCAGCCGCCAGCCGGTGACGTCGTCCGGCTCGCCGAGGTGGGCGTACAGGCCGTGGGGCAGGGCCGGAGCCAGCCGGGAGAACGCCGGGTAAATCTGGTCCATCGCCTCGGGCGTGGCGCAATTGATCAGGATGCCGCGCAGCCGCGTCCCGCCGAGATCGACGAGGCGCGGCACCACGTCGGCCAGGGGCTCTCCGGAGAGCAGGTGACCCGGCGGCCGCGGGCAGAGGCTGAGCAGGACGTCGAGCCCGGTGCCGCGGGCCGCCAGGAGCGCCGCCTCGGCCTCCCGGCCGCAGTTCATCGTCTCGATGAACAGGAGATCGACGCCGAGCCCGGCGAGGCATTCGGCCTGCCGCGCGTGCTCGGCGAGGCACTCCGGTTGCGGCGGCACCAGGTCGGGCCGGTAGCAATCCTCGAGCGGCGCGAGCCCGCCCGCCACGAGGCAACCGCGCCCGCCCGGGGCGGCCGCCCCGCTTCCGGCGGCCGCACCGGCCCGGGCGCACTCGACCGCGCGCCGGTTGGCGGCCTCCCACTCGCCCGGGACGCCGGCACGACGAAGGGCCCTGAGCGTCGTCCGGAAGGTGTTGGTGACCAGGATTTCAGCGCCGGCCCGCGCGTACTCTTCGTGAATCCGCCTCAGGGTCTGAAGCCCGCCGTCGGACAGGAGGGCGCGGGCCGACCAGAGGGGGAGCGTGGTGTCGACGCCTCGGCGCGACAGCTCGGTGCCGACCGCGCCGTCCAGGAGGACCGGCTCCGGGCGCGCCAGGAGCGCCTCGAGCCCCGTGGTCAACTTCCTAGGCGCCCGGGTGGCGCGGAAGATCGCGCTTCGGCCCGAACGCCCCCACGAACCACGAAATCAGGGTCACCACGAGGGAGCCCAGGATCGCCGAGCCGATCGAATCGACCCCGAACCCCGGGACGATGTAGGCGGCCAGGGCGAAGGAGAGCCCGTTGATGACGAAGTAGAACAACCCGAGCGTGAGGATGGTGATCGGCAGGGTCAGGAACAGGAGAATCGGCCGGACGATGGCGTTGATGAACCCCAGGACGAGGGCCGCCACCGCCAGGGTCTGCATCGAATCGACGTGCACGCCCGGAATGATTCTCGAGCCTACGAACAGGGCCAGCGCGGTGCTCAGCCAATGCATCAGAAAGCGGCCCATGGACCTCCCGTCATGCCGCGGCGCTCAGTCGCCGCTGCAATTCTGCACGAGGGCGCCGCACCTCGTGCAGATCTCCTTGCACTTGCGGAATTCCGTCGGGCCGCCGCAGGCCGGGCACGGCTGCGCGCTGCGGGCGCCAGCCGTCTCTTCGAGTGTCATGCGCAGGGACCCTCCCGGCAGGGAGAGTATACGCGCCGGGCGGCCGGCCGGGTACCCCCGCGGGCCAAGGGTCCGAGTGTCCGGCCGCGTCACAGCTCCTAGCGGGGGCGCTCCAGCCAGGAGTTGACGTTGAAGCTGTAGGTGAGCTGCGCCGCCACGGAGTGTCCGTTCGGAAACATGGCCTTGCGCGAGTCCTGGACGTTCCACCAGTCCCGGCGATAGGCGAGCTTGAGGACCGCGCCGGCGGCGAGGCGATACCCGGCGCCGGCCTCCACGTCGAAGAGCTCCGCGTTGTTCGCGACCCAGAAGCTGCCGAACGGCATGATGAAGGGGTAGTCGTTCTTCTCGACCCGCAAGGCGGCGAAGAAGCGGGGGGAGAACGTGTATTTCGGCTCGATGAAGTAGGCCCTTCCGCGGGACTTGAACGTCTTGCTCGGCGCCTCGTAGGACGACACGGCGAAATCGCCGTTCAGCTCGAAGTGGCCCAGGCTGAACTGCACGTCGGTTCCCGTGATCGCCTGCCCGTAGTCCTTCCACGTCGTTCCCGCGGGCAGGACCGCCTCGACGTCGGGGCCGAGGTAGGGCCCCCGGGTGGAGTAGACACCGAACCGCAAACCGGTCACGGGCGTCACGCCCAGGGCCACCGCGGGACGCACGGCGGACCCCGGGTCGGGGGGGACGTAGTTCTCGTTCACGAGCGGGCGGTCGATCGCGGCGACGCGGTAGTCCAGGCGCGACACCTGGCCGCTCACCTGGATGCCGTACGGGTACGCCACGCTGTAGCTGTCCGGGCTGCCGATGAGCGGGTTGGAGGAGGACAGGTACCGCCGCGAGAAATTGCCGACGGGGGAGAGGATCTTCCCTCCCTCGATGACGAGCCGGTGCGGCGCCGCGAAGGTGTAGCGCACCACCGCCTGCTCGAGGACCGACTCGCCGGCCTCCTCGTAGCTCCCTTTCCCTTCCTCGAGCCTGCCGACGGCGAATCCCTGCAGCCGGGGACGGAACTCTCCGATCGCCCACAGCCGCAGGCGTCCGGCGGGAGCGGTGTCCCCCTCGTTCCTGCTCAGCAACCGGGAGGCGTCGTCGGTGTTCCAGAGCTCGGCCTCGAACAGCCCCTGGACCAGGACCTTGTCCTCGGCGCGCGCGGGTGCCGTGTGCATCAGGAGCAGGGCTGCGGCCAGGAGGCCGGCCAGCCGAGCCTCAGGCCGCGTTCTGCAGCTCACGCCAGGCCTCCCGCAGCGTGGTGACGTATTCCTGCATCGAAAACGGTTTCAGCAGGCATCGAGAGCGGACCTCCTCGAGAAACGCCGACTCCCCCACGGTGTCCCCGGTGACGAACAGGAACCCGTGGGTGCCGGACTTCCGGTGACTCGCCGCCCAGCGGTAGAGATCCTTGCCGGTCATCTCTCCCGGGATGTTGAGATCGGACACGATCAGGTCGAAGTGCTGGCGCTTCAGGTGATCGACGGCCTCGGTCACGGTCCGCGCGCCCACCGCGCGGGCCCCGACGGAATCGAGGATCGCCATCTGCAGCTCGAGGACGGCGGGCTCGTCGTCCACGACCAGGACCGCCGCCGGCAGGGACCGCCCGGCGGGCGGCTCGACGGCCGGCCGGGGCGTCGGCGCCGCCTGGATGCCTGTCCCGGCGGCGCGCGGCAGGACGATCGTGAAACGGGCGCCTCCCTGGGGCATGTTGTCGGCCGCGATCGTGCCGCCGTGGCCCTGCACGATGGCGTGCGAGATGCTCAGGCCGAGCCCCGTCCCCTTGCCGACCGGCTTGGTCGTGTAGAAATGCTCGAACACCCGTGCGGGATCCTGCAGCCCGGGGCCGTCGTCAAAGAACGTGATCGTCGCCCCTTCAGGGGTGTTGCGCGTGGCGATCGTCAGCGTCCTCGACGGCTTCAGATCCAGGAGCGCGTCGTAGGCGTTGTTGACGATGTTCAGGAACACCTGTTGCAGCTCGAGGTCGCTGGCGGACAGCGTCACCGGCTCCGGCGAGAGGTCGAGCACGAGGCCGATCCGCGCCTTCTCGTAGTCGCGCTGACGCAGCGCGACCGTGTCGCGCACGATCCGGTTGACGTCCACGGTGGACCGCTCGCCGGTGTCGCGGTGGGCCACCTGCAGGAGGTTCCTGACCAGGGCGACGATCCGCCGTCCCTCGGCGCGCACCGTCCCCAGCCGCTTGCGGACCGGGTCGCTGAGCGCCTCGAGCTCCAGGAGCATCTCGATGTTGCCGACCACGCCGGTGAGCGGGTTGTTGATCTCGTGCGCCGCGCCGCTGAGCATGCGCCCGAGCGCCGCCAGCTTCTCGGTCTCCTTGAGCCGCTCGACGCGCTCGAGGTCCTCCCTGGCGCGCTGCAGGATCTTCCGCTCGTGCTCCTGCAGCGATTCCATCAGGCGATTGTAGGTCTCGCTCAGGACGCGGACCTCGACGCCGGCACGGGCGCTCTCGAAGCGATGGCTGTGGTCGCCGGTCTCGGCGACCCTGCGCATGAACGCGACGAACTCCTGGAGCGGCCGGAGGACCGAGCGCGACGTCGCCGACGCGGCGACCCCGGCCAGAAGGACGGCGATCGAGCCGCAGGAGAGGAGCGTCCAGAGCAGGGAGCGGTTCGCCGGGGCCATGGCCGCGGTCAGCGAGTGCAGGAGGACGACCGAGACGGGACCCCCTTCCTGGTCCGTCCCGAGCGACAGGGGCGCGGCGACGAAGTCCTCCCGGCCGATCCGCACCACCGGCGGCGGGCCCGGCGCGCGCGACCCCGCGGGCGCCGCCAGCGCGGGCGCGGGGCCGTCCGGATGCACGGCGTCCAGCGTCGATCCCAGGACGCGGCCCGCGGCCATCACGACGATCTGGCTGTCGAACGACCGGTGCAGCCTCGCCACGTAGTCCCGGTCGAGCAGGTCGCCCACCGTCAGGGTCCCGATGATGTAGCCCTGGAGGACGATCGGCACGCAGCCGACCTGGAAGTAGCGGTCGTCGAAGCGCATGACCGCGAAGTTCTGCGATCCCACGGGGGCGTCCTGGGCCAGGGCCCGGCGCACCACCGGCCACGAACCGAAGGACGTCCCGGGCGTGAGCCCGAAGCCGCGCCGGCCGCCGCTGGCCAGCACCCGCCCTTCATGGTCGGTGACGATGAGCAGATCGCGCGCCAGCCCGGCGGCGATCTTCGCGGCCTCGGTCTCGACGGTCCCCAGGAGATCGGCCCGGGCGCGCGCGCCCGGGAGGGTCTCCAGGCGGTACGTCTCCATGGCCGCGCGCAGCGTGGGGTTGTCGGTCATGAGGGTCGAAGTCCGGACCAGCTGCTCGAGGTCCCGCTCCTCCAGGCTCAGGAGCATGCGCTGGTGATGGGCCAGGGTCGACGCGAGAAGCTCGCGCGTGCTGCGGCGGATCTGGACGCTGATCGTCAGGAAGGCGGTGAGCACCGATACGGCGGTCAGGGCGGTGGTGAACAGGACGAGCTTCGTTCCCAGGCCGGCGGCGCGCCATCTCGATGCCACGCCGAAAGCCTCACTCACCGGACACGGGCCCCGTGAGCGGGATCCGGAAGTTGACCACCGAGGCCTGCCCCGGCTCGATCCGGATGTCGTGGACCTGCGGCCGCGCCCGCTCGTGCCAGCCGACCGCCCGGTACGTGCCGGCGGGCAGGCCGTCGATCTGGAACCGGCCGTGAGAGTCGGGCGTGGTGAAAAACGGATTGTCCAGCACCATGATGATGGCGCTCATGTCGGAGTGGATGTGACAGAACACCTTCACGAGGCCCGGCTTGTCGAAACGCACTCCCTTCGCCTGCCCCTGGGGATAGCGTCCCAGATCGAACGAGGCCGCCTTCGACAGGGAGAAGACGTTGTGGAAGATCGGGTCGGAGTTCGGAAATTCCACGGTCGATCCACGCTGCACCGCCAGGACGTGCGGGAGGAACGTCGAGTTCTCCTGGCGCATCAAGAACGGGGAGGACGGAGGGGACGGAACCGTCACCCCTTCCGGGGTCGGCTCGAGGTAGATCACCACGTTCCGCAGCTCCTCCTCGCGGGACGGCTGGCCGGCCGCCACCGCGGGCTGGACGAAATCCGTGTAGAGGTTGAAGCGCATCTTCCGGGAGGACAGCTCGGGGCCCACCTCGACCGAGCCGGACAGTCGCCCGGATCGACCCGCGGGCCGGTCCGCGTTGCGCGCCGGCTCCTCGGCGCGTTGAGGGGAGGCGATGCAGACGAAGAGGGCAGCGGCCGTCCCGAGAAGGGCCAGCCGCTGGAGCCATGGGAGATTCCGGGACTCGTGCCTGCGCCTGTTCATACGACTCCCGTTCAGGGTCAATCCCCACTGGAATATAGGTTTGAAGGGGGTCTTTGCAACCTCGGCCGGGCCCGACGGCCGGTCGATGACAGAATCGTATTCAAGAGTTGCCGGGAGGGTCGGATCGGCGTAGTTTTTCGACCGACGCCGACCGCTTACCGCAGACGTCCTACTCGCCGCAGGGGGGTCAAGATGACCAACTGTGCCCGCCGGCTCGTTCTGGCTTTGTCCCTTTTGCTCATGGCAAGCGCGCCCCTTTTGGCAGAGGAGCTCACCCCGGAAATGACGGTGGGGGAGGACCGGCTGCAGTGGACGCCCATCCCCGACGCGACCGGGTACGACGTCGTGCGCGGCGACCTGGGCACGCTCCTCGGGACGCGTGGGGATTTCACCGCCGCGACCGAGAAGTGCCTGGCCGACGACTACGCGCCCACCGTCCTCCCCTACACGGACGTCCCCCCGCGCGGCCGGGCCTCCTGGTTCCTGGTCCGCGGAGTCACCCCCTCCCAGGTCGGCACCTTCGACCTGGACGGGGCGGGACAGGTCGGTTTGCGTGACGCCGAGATCGAGGCCTCGCCCTTCGCCTGCCCGCCGGCGATTCGCTCCCATCTTCCGATCGTCATCAACGGCGACGCCGGCTTCACGGCGGCGAACGGGGTGATCCGCGGCACCGGGACTCCACAGGACCCGTACCTCATCGCCTGGTGGGACATTGCCGGCGCCGCCTCAGGGGCCGGGATCTCCATCAGCGGAACGAGCGCCTACTTCGTCATCCGCGGCGTCAAGGTCCACGGCGGCCACTACGGCGTTCACCTGGCATCCGTGGCCAATGGCCGCATCGAAGGGATCACGGCGACCGGCAACACGCACGGCATCCGGATCTTCTCGGGCGGCGACATCACGGTCGCCGACAGCATCCTGTCCTTCAACACCCAGGGATCGGGGCTCGACGTGCTGGGCGCCGCCAGGGTCCTCGCGAAAGGCAACACCCTGGCGGAGAACATGGTCGGGATCAACCTCGACGGTTCCTCCACGACCCTTGTGCATCACAACAACCTCCTCAACAATACCCTGCAGGCCGTCGATCAGCGCGGCGGGCCGAACGCCTGGGACGACGGGTACCCGTCGGGCGGCAACTACTGGACCAACTACCAGGGGGTCGACCGGTGCCAGGGTCCGAGCCAGGACCAGTGCACGGCGCCGGACGGCCTGGGGGACGCGCCTTACCCGATCGGGCCGGGGAGCAGCAGCGATCGGTATCCGCTCATGATCCTGCCGGGCTCCGGGTCCGACACCATCCCGCCGAGTGTGGCCATCTCGTCGCCGGCCGACGGCGCGGTCTTCACGACCGCGCCGATCCTGGTCCAGGGAGGGGCTTCCGACTCCGGGAGCGGCATCCGCAGGACGGAGGTCCAGCTCAACGGCGGGACGTGGGTCGTGGCGACCGGGGTGTCTTCATGGAGCCTGCCGGTGGTGCTGGCCCCCGGCCCGAACCTCATCGAGGCCCGGTCCTTTGACCACGCGGGGAATATCTCCGCGGTCGCCTCGGTCTCGGTCACATACGGGACCCCCTTGCTGGAGAGCGTCGTTCAGACCAGCAAGGGGACGTATGCCCCGGGCGAGCAGGTCCACATCGTCCTCCTGCTGACGAACCGGGGAACCGTCCCGGTGACCCTGCACTTCCCGTCCACCTGCGAGGCCTTCTTCAGCGTCGCGAACGGGGCGGGAACGATGGTCTACGACCTCCGCCAGCACGCCGGATGCCTGGACGTCCTGACCGAGAGAACCATTCAACCGAACGAGACGGTCACCTACAACTTCGACTGGAACCAGGTCGACGATTCGGGGGTGTCCGTCCCGTTCCCCGCCGACTACCGCATCCGGGGGTTCTTCGACAGCGACGAGCCGGCGCCGGACGCGTTCACGACGATCACGATCGCCCAGCAGCCTGTCTTGCTGGAGACCGCGATCGAGACCAACAGGGGGTCCTACTCCCCGGGCGAGCCGGTCCAGGTCCTCCTCTTCCTGACGAATCGCGGGGCCGCGCCGGTGACCCTGCACTTCCCGTCCGGATGCGAGGCCTTCTTCGCGGTCGTCGACAATACGGGGACGGTTCTCTACGACTTCAGGCAGCACGTCGGGTGCCCGGCCATCGTTACCCAGAGGACCATCCAGCCGAACGAGACGGTCACCTGGTTCTTCGACTGGAACCAGACCACGGACTCCGGCGCGCCGGTCCCGACGCCGGCGAGCTACACCATCCGGGGCTTCTTCGCCAGCGCGGAGCCGGTGCCGGACGCGTTCACGTTCATCACGGTCGGTCCGCAGCTCTCCCCGCTGGTCAGCGTGATCCAGACGAACAAGACGACGTACGCTCCCGGGGAGCGGGTGTTCATCACCCTGCGGGTCACGAACAAAGGGACCAGCACCGTGACGCTGAATTTCCCGACGAGCTGCCAGGCGTTTTTCGCCGTGGAGGACGCGTCGGACCACGTCGTGTACGACGACATCCGGCATGCCATCTGTTTCTTCGTTCTCACCCAGCGCGTCCTGCAGCCGGGACAGACAGCCACCTACAGTTTCGACTGGTTCCAGGCCGATGATGCCGGACAGCAGGTCCCGTTCCCGGCCAACTATCGCATCCGGGGCTATCTGGACAGCGCGGAGTCGGTCCCGGAGGCGTTCAGGACGATCGCCGTCCGCCCCTGAGGGTGACGACGAACCGAAGAGACGACGGAAGGAGACCGCCGAACGGGTAGCAGGTCAGCAGCGTCAACCGATCCTCGGGGGTGTCCGCGATCACCGCGACGTCGGTCGCAGCCACGACGCGAGTGCCGTCCACCACATAGTCCCGGACCGCCTCGGCCGTGCGCACGCTGAGGCGGTCACCCGGGCGCAGGTCCCGGAGAAACGCGAAGCCTCGATCGCGGTGGCCGGCGAGGACCGAATGGCCGCGGGCGTTCGGCAGGGCCGTTCCGTCCACGTGTCCCGCGCCGAAAGCCAGCGATTCCCCGGTCGCCCCCCGGAGGACCACGCGCCGCACGCCCAGTCGCTCCACCTCGAGGACGGCGATCGGGCGGGTGTCGGCCCAGGCCCACGGCCGGTGCGGCCGGCCGTCCCGGAGATGCGCCTCGAGGGCGCGATCGATCAGGTACTGTGCGAGGGCCGCCTTGGCCTCCACGCAGGCGCGCCGTCCCAGGAGCAGGCCCCCGGGGACGAGGAGCAGCAGCCCCGCCGCCAGAAGCCACGCCCGTCGCGACCTGTTCGCGCCCCCCGCGCCACCGGCCGGCGCGCTCACGCCCTCTTCCTTGCGCCGGCGAGGACGAGGCTTCCGAGCCCGACCAGAAGGATGCCGGCCAGGAAGAGGAGCGGCTCCATCGTCCCCCCCTGCGGCAGGTTCCCCATGATGGTCGACCCGAGGGGGAGACCCGAGGCGACCTGCACGGGCAGGGTGTTGCCGGTCGCCGTCGGAAACTCCTCGACCGCCACCAGGCTGGTGTAGCGCGTCACGATGCCGAAGGGAATGGCCACGCCGATGACCGCCCGACGCACCGATTCCGGATCGGCGTTCGCGTGCAGCGTGTCCATGAGCGATTCGACCCGGGCGCGGGCCCAGCGTGTCGCCACGCCGTCCCCGCCGCCGCTTTCCTCCGCCCTGAGATCGAAGGACAGGGGACCTTCGAGAGTGCGCCCGCGGAGCGTGACGCGGCGCACCGCCCGCCCGCCGTCGATCCGGGCCGAGACGTACAGCGGCTCGCCGGCGTAGAGATCGGGCAGGGGGGAGGGATAGGCGTCGGACGGCTCGACCCCGTCCCACTCCAGGCGGAGGTCGGACATCACCGGCCGGTCGAGGCGGGCCAGGAAGGCCTCCACCCGGTTCTCCGCGGAATCCGAGGTGGCGATGAACTCGCACGTCCCGCGCCCGGCCTCCGCCATCTTGCGCATCAGGTAGCGGTTCGGCGCCGAGCCGATCCCGAGCGCGTGCAGGCGGGCGCGGCCGAGGCGCGCGCGCACGTCGCGCAGGATCGCGTCCTCGTTGTCCACCGCGCCGTCGGTGAGGAAGATCAGCCGCGGCACCCGGTCGTCGCCGGGTGTCCCCATCTTCTCCAGGGCGCGATCGAGCGCGATGTCGATCCGGGTCCCGCCGGTCGCCCTCAGGTCGCGCACGAAGCGCCGCGCCTCGTCGAGTTCGGGTCCGCCCGCGGG
>Ga0070694_100000232_pt1 | contig 29192 bp, 18 predicted proteins | sample KBSK1251metaG_FD_65470 | JGI IMG/M metagenome (GOLD analysis project Ga0070694, IMG submission 65470) | Corn, switchgrass and miscanthus rhizosphere microbial communities from Kellogg Biological Station, Michigan, USA - KBS K1-25-1 metaG | ecosystem: Host-associated > Plants > Roots >...
TTCGTCGTTTTATGATACGTCGACAGATGGTGCCGGCCCCGGATGGTTTCCCCCGGCATTTATTCGCAACTGGCTTTCCACGCCGCTGACCTTCACCACCATCTTCATTATTTGGACCGTATCACTGGTGTTTCGCAACGTGATCGACATCCTGCGCGCCTGGATTGAAGCGAACCTCGAGCAGCGCATCCTGTCATCACTGCGCCAGCATGTTTATGATCACATTCAATCGCTGTCACTCGATTTCTTCATGGGCGGACAAACCGGGGCGTTGATGCAGAGAGTTCTGTCAGAGACAGGAACGGTGCAACGACTGCTGACCCAGGTGTTGTTAACACCCGTAGTTGACGTGCTGGTAATGATCATCGTGATCGGCTACCTGCTGGCGCTGAGCTGGCAAATGACTCTGGTGCTTTTTGTGCTCGCTCCGTTGACGCTACTGATGTTCCAATACACCAGCGGCAAACTGCAACAGGGCGCGATGGGAATCAACATGAGTTCGCGCGAACTCGGGGCCGAACTTGAAGAAACGATTAGCGGCATTTCAGACATACAGGTTTTCAACGCGCAAAAGAAACGCAGCGACCGTTTTCGCGAAGCTTCAAAGTCCGCGGCGAAAAGCACAGCCTCGACTACTGCCTGGATGAGTCTCAGCAACAGCGGCGCCCAGGTCTTTATCTCGCTGACCACCGCCATGGTGATGCTGGTGGCAATTCTTTTGGGCCGGAAGTGGGGTCTGACTTTTTCATCGGCAATCGTTTTTATGCAGATGGCCCCGAACCTGTTCACCCCGGTGCAAAGGCTGGTCGGCTCTTACACGATGTATCAATCGCTGGTGCCCGGCATTGTCTCAACCTACGAGTTGATCGACACGAAGCCCAGCGTGGTTGAGAAACCCAACGCGACCGACCTCGGCGAAGTTCACGGCGACATCAAATTCGACGATGTCGTCTTCGGCTACTCGCCCACGCAGACTGTCCTGAAAGGCATCTCCTTTGATATCAAAGAAGGCGAAACGATCGCCCTGGTGGGCGGGATCGGTTGCGGAAAATCTACGATCATGAATTTGATCCTGAGGTTCCTCGATCCGCAACACGGACGAATTTTGATCGAAGGACGCGACATTTCCGACGTCACGCTGAATTCGCTGCGCGAGCAGGTTTCCAAGCTCTCGCAATTCCCTTTCTTTCTCAAAGACACAATTCGCGAGAACGTCCGCCTGGGCCGTTCCACCGCCAGCGACGCTGAAGTCGAAGAAGCCTGCCGCCTGGCCCACATTCACGATGTGATTGTGGATCCGCAGCGCATGCCCGGGGGATACAACACGGTCGTCGACGTGCAGATTCCTTCCGGCGGTCAGAAACGTCTGATTGCGCTGGCCCGTTGCCTCTTGCGCAAGCCTGAGATCCTTTTGCTCGACGAGCCGACGGAGAATCTCGACGCTGATCAGCGTAATCGCTTAATCCAGGTGATTCGTGAGTACGCCAGAGAAAGAACCTGCGTCGTGATTAGCCACGATCTCAACTTTATCGCCGCCGTTGCCGATCGAATTCTGGTACTCGACAAGGGACACGTCGCCGATCAAGGCGCGCATGAAGAATTGATTACGCGAGAGGGCTTGTACAAGACTCTCTATGATTTGAAGAACGTCGATCCGTCGCTGTTGCGCTCGCGTGGCGAAACCGCGAAAGCACCGTTGCCCGGGACACCAATCGGCGGAATGGGTTTGCCGGGCATGGGTGGACCTCCGGGCATGGGCCCCATGTAGAAAATCAAAAAACCAAATCAGTCTCAGGAGATGCCGAAATGAAACAGCTTAACTGGATCACAACCACAATTCTCGTGGGCGCGCTCGGTGCTCTGGCGCTGGGATGCAACCTAAGCAAAACCTCTTCAAACAGCAATACCAACAGCCCGTCAAACGACAACAAAACCAGCAACTCTTCGTCATCACCTGCCTCCAACGCCCAGGACCATAGCAAAAGTGCAGCACCGGCCCCGAAGCCGGACATCGCCGGCAAATACAACATTACCGGAACCAATCCGGATGGCGCCGCCTACAAAGGCACGATGGAAGTGATCGCTCGCGGTGACGTCTATCAGTTTCGTTGGGACGCCGGATCTCAATACGACGGCGTCGGCGTCCAGAATGGAAATATCATTGCGGTGTCATTCACCACGGGTTCGAACGGCAAGGGCTGTGGCGTGGTCGACTATGATATTCAGGGCGACGGCACACTCGATGGCAAGTGGGGTTACTGGGGCACAAACGAAATGGGGACGGAAACCGCCACGCGCACCGGCGGATCCAGTCTGGTGGGTGAATACGACGCCACCGGAAAGAACCCTGACGGCAAGCAATACAAAGCGAAGCTCACCGTCGAACCGGCCGGCAGCCTCTATCACTTTGTCTGGAGCAACAACTCAGACGGTGTCGGAATCAAGCGCGGCAACAACGTCGCGGTGGGCATCGGCGGCACGCGCTGCGGATTCGTCACCTACCAGGTTCAATCCGATGGCAGTCTGGATGGACTCTGGGGCGGCGGCGGCAGCGATAAGACAGGAACCGAGAAGGCTGTGAAGCAGTAATCAGTAATAAGAGAAGCCGCAGATTTGCACGGACTCACGCAGATAAAAACCGGCGCCTGTGATTTTTCTATCCGTGTGCATCCGTGTTTATCTGTGACAATCGATCTTCTCCCAGCAGCCAGTGCCATTCGATTTCCGCGCAGCATCAAGCACAATCTGCGTGCGATAACCATCCTCAGATGTTGCGGCGCCTGCAGCCATTGTCTCGTCGGCGCGAAACAGTCCTCATGTAAACAGTCCTCATTGACGGCATGGAGTAATTATAATATCGTGCTCCCTCGTCGCAATGAGGCAGCTCCATCCTCGCAAGATGGACCTCCGACCTTCGCTTTCTGATTTCGCTTGCCTCCTAGATGAATCTAGCTTCCAGGAGCGAGGAAAATGTCTCGAACAAACTCACTCAAAATTGTTTTCCTTACTTTTGTTATTCTGCTTTTAACGCCTGCACGCACGGCGGCATGGGGTAATCGTGGACACCAGATAATTGCGCGAATAGCCATGACGAGATTATCAAGCGGCGCGCGCGAAACAATCGCTCAGCTTTTGGAACCAGGCGAAACGTTGGAAAGTATTTCGACTTGGGCGGATGGCATAAAGACGCAAAGAGCCGAGACACGAAGCTGGCACTATGTAGCGATTCCATTAACCGACAATCGTTATTCACGCGCGAAGGATTGCAAGCGAGAAGAAACATGCATCATTGACGCCATCACTCAGCAAATATCGATTCTCAAAGACGACACCAGAGATGCCAAGGAACGAGCCGAAGCGCTAAAGTTTCTGGTTCACCTGGTCGGTGATCTTCACCAGCCATTCCACGTAACGACGAATACGAACCCACAAGATTTGGCTGGGTCGTGGGTGCGAGTGACTTCTCTCTCCGGCGGGGCCACTAACCTGGCGAACATCTGGGACAATGACCTTGTGGATTACGGCTTGAAGCAATCAGCTAGATCTGTTACTGACTACACAAATCAACTAAACAAGAAGTTTCGCAGTTCAAATAATCAGAACAGTCCCGGCACTTACATTTCGACCCAAGGTTCGATAACGGATTGGGCGCTGGCAACGCACAACTTGGCTTGGGACGCTTATTACCACTCCAACGGGGAGTTTATGGTCGCGGATCGTAACCGGTCATGGAAACTCGATCAGGCCTATTACGATAAGAATGTTCCGTCGGTGGAAGCTCAGATGGTTCGGGCCGGTGTGCGCCTGGCAAAGATTTTGAACGACGTGTTCACGTCGAAAGCCAAGTATTAATCCACGAATACGCAGTAAAGCAGACGTGCCGGTTAGGTCGCCGGCTTATTTGTCCCGAGCCAACGCGACATTTTGCTATACAGCAACTGGAACCACGATTTCTTGTTAATCTCGTCTGCCATACCAGATCCGAGACTCTTACAATCTATAATTTGACAAAATCGGTGATCGCAATCTGCTACATCGACATTCCAAAGAATTATTCTGTACACATCAAGCTTGTTGAATAGGTCCTGCGATTCCGGCTCAAGACTGCCGGAAGCCAGAAGTTTGCCGTCCGCACTGAAAGCGATAGTTGAAATCCTGCCATGGTGACCCACCAATGGATTGCCCAGAGGCTCTCTCGTTTCCAAGTCCCACAGCGTAATCACTCCCGGTTTGGAGTTTAGTAGATTTTCATTGGTCGCCGCAGCCAGTATCGTATCGTCGGGACTGAAAGCCAGATCAGTCACGCGACCTGGTGCTCCCTGGATGGCATCATTGCTGAGCTGTTGCCGAGTAGTAGGATTCCAGAGAAAGATTTTCCCGTCGTACGAACCCGAGGCAAGTATTTGACTCTGGCGACTAAAAGCCAAACTGGTAACCATGGTCTTACTCGGTAATTCTTGCCGATCTTTTCCGTCCCAAAGAACAATCTTAAAAACTGTCTTTTCTTTATTGGCGCTTCCCCAAGCAAGTGTTCGCCCATCGGGACTGAAGGCTAAACTAGTCGCGATCGTGTTCACCTCCATAGGGAGATCGCGCTGCGACTTGCTTGTAGTGTCCCAGGTAAAAATCTTATTGGCGATATCTTTTTTGCCATTATCGTCGTCTCGGTTCTTATCGTCGGTAGGCCGGATACCAACGATAGCGGCCAGTCGCTCGCTTCCGGGGCTCGGATCGAATGTAATCGTGGAGACTTGTTGAACGGGATCTTGTTCGTTTGATTTGCCGGGTTCCGTACTCGAACTCGACGATACACCTTGATCAGGTGACGAGCTATCAGTTATTTTCCCTGCATCGAGCGTTCCCACCTCATGATAGTCCTTCCCGTCACGTAAACTAATTGTTCCATCCTTCAAACCCAAGGCCAGTAATGCACCGTTTCTGTTAAATGCCAAAGAGGATATTTCAATCGCCTCCTTACGAACCGGGCTGTCAAACTTCTGGCTTGAAACGTCCCAAAGGCTAAGCTGACCGTCATATTCTGCCGATGCTAGAACATATCCTGGCGAGGTGGGTTTGAAGGCAAGCGCATTGACTCCGCTTCTTGCCTTTAAGGACCGGTCACTCAGAACCTGCCACACCTGCATGCCGTCGACTGCAGGCAATGCCAGGAGATTCCCGTTGTCACTGAAAGCTGCGCTATGAGTCGCAGTTGGCTTAAAAAATTGCCGACCCACGAGTTGGTTAATCAACAGGTCCCACACGATTAGCGCACCATCATAACTGTAAGCAGTCAGGAACTGGCCGTCCTCGCTAAACGAGACCAGACATCCGGATAGAGTCGGCCCCGAACTAAATTCGGTTACTTGTCGGCCGTCCTTAAGATCCCAGACAAACACCTCGTCTCCATTTCCCGCTGCCAGCCGGTCGCCCTGGCTGTTGAACGCTAAACTGAAGATCGGTTTGTATTCGGTGTCGACAGAAGGCTTTTTGACTTCGCCGCGCACGCCAAAGACTCGGCGATGACCACCATTAGCGTGGCGGTCCCAGAGAATAGTTCTGCCGTCTGTGCTTCCAGAGGCGAGCAAATTGCCATTTCGAGTGAGGGCAATCGCGTCAACGACATTGTCATGCTGGTAAAGCCTGGTAGCCTTCACATCGGTTGCTGTCACATCCCATTGAATCACGCTGCCATCTGTGTCGCCCGTAAAGACGGTCCTACCATCCGAACTAATTGCCAGAGCAGAAATCGAATACTCTTTAGTCTCCTTGGGCAAAGAAACGTCTCTTCGGTTCCCGCTTTCCAAATCCCAGAGAGTAACCCTAACCTTCGGGTTAGTTGACCCAGTCAATAAGGTTTTACCATCAGGGCTAAAAACCAGCGGGGAGTTTGCATCGCCTGAATCCAATTTTTTTAAAACGGATTTGGAAGTCAAACTCCAGATTCTGATGTTTCCTTTGGAATCAAGGGTCGCCAATCGGCCCGGATCAGTTTCAGTCTCCGGGCTGAAGGCTAGATCATCGACTTCGAAATCTTTTTCAAAGAGAAACATCTTCGGATGCGAAGTTGACTGCAGATAGTAAAGCAATCTAAGCAAATTGCTCTTGGTCGTTGCATTGTGTTCGACGGCGTACGCCTCGCGTCCCAGTAGCAGGGCTAAGTCAAAGCGACCGTAATTGAACTGCTTTGCGCTTAGCCGGGCGAGATCGCGCGATTGATCTCCCTGTTGTTTCTTGCCGATGAAAAACCCGATAGCCACGAGTGTGGCCATAATAATAATTGCCACCGCCGCGGCCATCGCGATTCGGCGCCCGACCCGCCAGTGCCTCTTACTCCGGACCCAGCTGGCCATCCTGGCCCAACCGCGGATGAGCGCGTCGTGTACTATTTCAATCTGATCTTCTGCAGCAACTGGCCCCGGATGGATCCGAATAAGTTGCGCAGTGGCAAGTTTGTCTATCAGGGCATCGACACGGGATTTCAATTCAGTCCGCAGGTATAGCTGAGACCGTACAACGGGCCAACCATAAGCGGTGAGATCGCTGTCGATCCTGATCAGTTTAGTAAAAACATGCTCAACTATGCGTCGATCTCGCGCATCGAGTTCGGAGAAAGAATCTTCAGCGGTGTCCGCCAGCATATCCCGCGATGGCTTCATGGTTAAGAACGCTTCATTGATGTCCTCATTTTGTTTGTAATAGACCCAAAGTTTTACCAGCTTGAATTGGAGCAGCGGGAGGCCGATCGGTTCGCCGATAATGTCTTTGACCAGTGTCTCAATGGTTGACTCATCGAATCTCGCTCCAACGTAGGATGCCGGCTTGGCAATGACATCCCGCAAATCGAGTGACCCCATTTGCGGTAAGGAAACCTTGGCGGGCTCTAATACTCTTCGAAAAACATCCGGCCGCCTCACAAACGAGTCGAAATCGTCGTCTCGCATGATAAGGATGACAATGTGTTTGGCACGTGGCGTTCGAATTACTCGATACAGATTTCGAAGGAAAACACGCCGATCCCCGTCGTCGGCGCGGGTAAAGACTTGCTCGAATTGGTCAATTACAATGACGGCTGGAAGTTCAGTGAATTCGTTGATGCGGTTGAGGAGTTGCCGACCGTCTGTAAAATCCACATCTTTTCTCGCGCCTTCGGTCTGCAGTTTACTTTCCGGAGAACGAAACAAGCGGTTCAAATCTTCAAGCGGACGACTGCTCGCACTAATAACGGGGAAATAAAAGCGCACCACACCATTGAGCTTGTCCTGCTGCTTCATCTCCGGCAGCAATCCGGCCAGGACAAGTGAAGTTTTTCCGCTCCCGGAGGGACCAACCACGGCAATGAGTCGATCTTCCTGAAGCCGACTCAACATGTAATTTATTTGACGCTGTCGTCCAAAGAATAGTCTGTTCTCCTCTTCATGAAATGCCCGCACTCCAGGATACGGGCAGCGGCTGGTATCAAAGTCAAGGGTCAGAGTCGGATCGTATGTTGCGAGCGTTGTCTCGTCGGGCCGCGATACGTTGGCGCGGTATAAGACCGTAATCCAGTAATTCAGGATGCTTTGAGCTGTACGACGTTCATCTTCAAGCTCCAGGATAGCTCCGGTCGCCTGCGCGCGCGCGAAAAACTCCTGGACCTTTGCGATATAACTAGTGCCTGGGGCGAAGTCCGGCTCTCTTTGAAGCAGGGCGCTGTGATCTTCCATCAAGAGAGATAAGGATGCGAAGATGGCGCGGCTCTTTACTGGCTCGGTTAAAGTAGCGTTAGCTTCAGCCATTGAGATCTATGATTACGTCGACATCAATTACGCAAGTTGTCGATCAGGCATTTTTGAGCGAATCTCGCTCAATTCCTTACATTTCTTCTTAATCAACTTATCCACATTCCAAAACCGCCGTTTGGCGGCATCGCAAAAAGAATCGAAAGCATCCTTGGCCCCGCCTGAGTCATTGGCTTCGATCGCTTTATCGAGATTGGCTTCCGCGACCTGCAAGTCATTCGCCCATTCCTCTTGCTTGTCGGCATAGAGTCGCGATGCTTTCTCTTTGAGCTGTTTCCACAAGGTATTGAAGAAAGCCAAATTATCAAATGCGATTTCTAACATTGGGGACTTGCTGACACACTCCTGCCAGATGTCATGCTCTTCCATGAGAGCATCGAGATCAGAGCTCATCTTCTCGAGGTCAGCAATACCGCGGGTGAACTTTTCGATGATGGTGGGATGTGCGCCTCTCTCATCCAGCTTCGTGAGCACCAGCTGCACCATATTCCTAAGCTCTGGGAGCCGGAGAGCTCCCACGGCAAGCAGCAAATCGCGGTTTATGGACGTCGGCTGAGTGTCGACCACCTGACGGATCGAAGCGACCGCGCCCCTAATCAAGATCAGGTCGGGCTCAGCACTGCTGATCCCGCGCTTTAGATTCTGTCTTGCTTCTTCTAGTTTATTGATCCACTCCCTCTCAGCTTCCGGCACCTTCTTTCCATCCACTATGTCATTGAGCTTTTCAATCTGGTTGCGCAAGTCACGTTCGTGGCCGCGCAGATCTCTAATTGCACCTTTGGCGTCGGGAAGTCCTGCCACTTTCTCCTGCACCAGCGGAAACCACCCGAATTGAAGGTCGTGGAGCTCATCGTGCAGGTCTTTGTAATCGCTCAAAATATCTATCTGTTGCAGCGCACTTTGAAAACTGTCGTGAAACTTCGCTAAGTTCCCTTTCAGCTCATCCTCTGTTTCCGTCAATACCAAACCCAACGACTCGCGATCATCCCAGGAAACCTTGGGGCGTTTTTCGGAAGCATAGCTAACTAATTTGTCGATTTGATCTACATTGTCAAGACGTCGGATTAATTCACCGGCTTGAAGTCCCAAGCCACCTGGAGTCAGTTCGTCATATTGGATTCCCAGGTCGCCACACAACAGGATAAACTCGTCTCTAGTAAACAGAATGACCAACTGCTCCCGCAGCCGCGCCAGATATTTCAATCTTGCAGGATCTTGTGTCATACAAACGATTTTCTATTCTCTGGCAGACCGCCGATTGGACAAGACGGAGAACCGCCTCGGACGCGAGTCATACCTCTATGTTAGGTCGCGCGTCACGAACTGCTTTGATCAGGTCAGCTAAATGACCGCGCCGGTCAAGATACCCGATCAGACTCTGAACCTTCGCGGTCTTGCCAGCGCCTTCAACTAAATCGAGGTTAACTTGCAAGTCGACGCCGGCTTCGGCCAGCATTTGCTGTATGTCGGCACAAAGGATTTGTAGGTCTTCCAAAGAAAACGATCTGACTATGGCTTCGCGCAGCCCGCGTAGATTTACGGCTGGTTGAGAGGACACACCCGAAATCGGCCTTTCTTTCTGATTGAGAACGCCACCACCTGGCTGAACGTTCGGAAAGAGCACCCCCTCTTCAGCTCTCAGGTAAAGAACCGGAACGCCCCAATCGCGTTCGTCGCGATCGCCCAGCGTAAGAATCGCCAAACGTCCTTTGCTTACAGCCTCGTCGACAGTCAGGCCGGCTACCAGACACTCGTAGAGAATCTTGCTGAAGGCAATAGCATTCGAGTCACGAATCTTAAATTGCATCCCCAGCACGGCTGGAATGCCCGCCCGCGTCAGCGCTGGCGCGATTCCGGTCCACGCGTTGATTTGATCGATCTTGCCGCTCTCACAGGCGCCCAACATCGCAAAACGGACACCTCGACCGGCCAAATTAAGCGCGAGCTTTTCAGCCGAAAAGTCGACCGCCTTTCCGTTGCTGTCCGCGAAGGCCAGAGTGCCTTCACCCTCCTCAATACCAAACGTACCGTCGATGCCCTGAAAACTACCATGCCCCGAGAAGTGAAAGATGTGAGCCGGCTTGATCAAAATCTCCAGCAGCGCTTCAACTGTCGCATTGAGATGGAACTCAGGTTGGATTTGCGGGACTCCTTCCAGGGTCTTTTTGAGATTGCGTTCCTCGGCGGACAAATCGAGACTTGGGGTTTGGTCCGGGTTTGATAAGACTGCAACAAAGCGCATTCGTTCTTCGGCAAGAGCCTCCATTTTTCGTAGGCCCTGACCGATCATCTTATAGCGCACGAGGGAAATCTGCGGATTAAAAACCAGGAAACCTTCGACGCGTTTCTGGCCCGGAGGAGTATTTCCATCTGATAAATAGACATACTCCCAGGGAATGTCTGTGAGGGTATACGAATCGATCATCAATCTTATTCGTAACCCTTCGTTTTCTTGTAACCTGGCATGGCTGAGTAAATAGAGCTGTCGCACCCTGGGCGGGAAGAGTGCCCCGCCGAGATCTTCTCCCAGGGTGATCATCTCGTCGAGGTTCAAAGTCCTCTTTTCGAGTCGTCGTAGACGCGAATGCAAATCCGGCGGCAGACTGACCTGCTCCGCCTCGCCCGGAGTTTGTTCGCCTGCGGGCGAATTACTGACACGCACGCGAAAACGTGAGGTCTGGCCGTCCACTCGATATTCGAAGACTTCAAGATTGAAGTTCAGGTATTTCATCTGCGGTCGTTAGGTCACTTCAGGTTTGTCATTACTACCTGACGCACGCCCGGGACGCGGTTCAGCAATTCAATTGGTTCAGCATCCACGTAATCAGCGCCATTGAGGACAACGTAACCACATATGGCAACGTAAATCGCTCCCATCAAAAGAGCGCCGTAAGGTAAAATGGCAACTGGGATCGCTCCGAGAAACTTGATTCCCTTTACCAACTTGTCCACCAGAGCGGTTTGGTTCGAACAAAGCTCACCCAGCTTCTCAACTTCGTCTATTGCCTTAATAAAGGCCTGGCAATCAGCGTTACTCTGCTGAACCACCGGAATCAGCGCTTCCTGGGTCTGTTGAGTTCGATAGATTTTTTCCAGCAACGCACCGAAATACTTCGCCTCTTTAACGTCGCCAAGCCAAGTCATGACTTGTTGGCCGACGACCTTTGTTACCTGCGGGCCCAGACTTGCGACTATTGATTCATAGGTTTTAAAAGCGAAGTCTTGGGACCATTTGTATAAAGCAGATATCTTGCCCGCCTGCCCCAGTGTTTGCGCCAGGTTTTGGCCGAGCAAACCTGCCGCTTGAGCCGCTTGTCCCAGTCCGATGCCGAACAATCCCGTAAGCGCAGCTTGACCACTCTTACTCGTGCGCCCTGAAATCAGCTTTAGCGTATCCTCAATTGTGTGAGATAACTCTATGCGAGCGCCGGCTACGTCCTTTGGTGGTTCGGCGCCGCGTTCAGCCGTCGGGGAGAATCCGGATTTGCCGGTAATGATTTCCAGCAACTCTTCGGTAGAATCGGCCCCGACGACGCTTCTTTCGTTTGGGGTGCGCTCGGCCCACGGGATTCTCTGCTCTTCATCAACTGCAGCTTGGAACAGATGTGCGCTAACCTCTAAATCTGTCAAAGCCTTTGCCAGTAGCTGAGTTGAAGCTTGTGCGCGAGCGCCGGGATGAGGATGAGTAAGGATTATTCTTTCGGCTTCCGCGGTTAGCGCGGCGGAGCGCGCCGACAGTTTTTCTGATTCCGCGACGAGCTCCTCAGGGCTGGCAGGTGCAGCCTCACCACGCTCACCAGTCGGGGGACTGGTGATGGCAAAAAATGCCCGGACACTTTCTGCGTAACCTTGAGCAGCAGCTAAATAGTTGGTCTCCATAAACTCTCCGAAGAAGTGCGCGTGACTCATCATTTCATTTTCGCGTTGAACCCTCTCAGCAATGCCTCTGAAAGTCATAGGAACACGAGTTGGTTCGCTCCTATCCGAAAGGGTCGAAGCGTAGATTAAGAGTGACTCTGTCGAGTATTTAGGAGTTCCAACAAATATAAAAAACTGCCTGGGAAGCCAGGTGAAAAAACTTCCGGCTATGATCGAGGTCCTTTATATTACTAAGGATGCGAGACTGTCAACGAAAAGAGTAGCTATTAGCAGGCTCTATCTAGGCTTATCGTGACTAGCCGATCTTTTCCCAGCATCCCTTCTCAAACGACCTGCGCGCCGCATCCAGCACCAACTGCGTGCGATAGCCGTCTGCAAACGTCGCCGCGCCTTCCACCGTTGTCTCTCCGGCGCGCAGGGCATCGACAATCTTCCGGGAAAAGATCGTGAAGCCGCGGCCCCAGCCGCTGTCGCGCATGCCCGGCGCCAACTCTCCGCGTCCGACTTCGACGCGCCGCCACTGACCTTCGCCGACGTTTGATTGCCATAGGTCGCCGTTCTCTTCGATCATCAGAGCACCTGACGAACCAAAGATTTCGAGTCGATGTTCCGGCTTGCCAGCTTCGACCAGGGACATCGACGCACTGCCGGTCGCGCCTTCGGCAAACTCACTGTCGGTAAATCGCAAGAGCAGGTTGGTTTCATCATCAGTGGTCACCATCCGCGCGTGGCCTTCATGATCTTTGCGTTCGCGAATATGAGTTGCCAGATTTGCGACCACCTCAGAAACATCTGCTCCAAGGAAGAACCGGAAGCCGTCGACCACGTGCGAGCCAATCGCGCCGAGTGCGCCGCCACCCTGCTTTTCGTCAGACCACCAATTCCAAGGACGATTCGGATCGGCGCGCGAATCAGATCGGAACGTGAGTGCAGCATGCCGCACTTTTCCAATTGCGCCCTGATGAATCAGCTCGCGCATTTTGATTCGACCCGGAAGAAAGCGCAGCTCATGATCGATTAACGCCAGCACACCGGCGTCGCGCGCACGGTCAGCCATACGCCTGGCCTCATCGGCATTCATGGCCATAGGTTTTTCGCAGAGCACGGATTTGCCCGCGTCCACCGCGGCCACGGTCATCTCGTAATGTGTGACCACGGGCGTGACGATGCTGACTAAATCGATGTCGTCACGACTGACGAGGGATCGCCAGTCGCTTTCGACGTTGGGAATATCGAACTCGCGCGCAACTTCCGCGGCATGTTCCCGACGGGCGCTGGCAATGGCGACAATGCGCGCACCTTCACAATTCTTGAAGCCGGGAATTTGCGTCGTCTGCGCAAAGCCGGCGCCGATGATTCCGATACGAATGATCTCTTTCATTTCAGTGTCTGCTTGATGAACTCATGGTAGCATCAGTCCCTGATTGACGTCTTATCGATATCCTATTGTGCAACGGGACATCACGCTCGAACCTCATGCATTTCAGCCTTTTTACAAAGGTTCATTGGAGTAAGGCGCTCCGAAATCCGAGAGTGCTTTGCATCACCGTTTCGTCGATCTAATCATGTTGGCCATATACATTCTGAAAGCCGCTGGCGAATCAGCATTCCATTTCAAACGGTCAAGAAGAAGCTTGACTGCTCTCGCTCTAACCAACTACTCTTTTGATCCTTGCTTCCCCTTTAGTACCCGATCCTCAGTAATCCCGATTTAGTTTAATTAGGAGTCGAAGTTGATCGAACGCAACTTTCTTCGCCATGCCTCCGGCTCGCTTCCGAGATGCGAGTTTGGAATTCCGCGCTTTCCACAGAAGTATAAGACCATAAGAATCGGTCTGTTCCTTGCCCTCTTCGGCGTTGCGGTTCTGCTATTCCTGCCGGCGCTTTTGATTAGAAGCGGTGCTGCGGGGCCAGCGCCCGTGTTGCTGGCAAGACCCGGTTCCACCCGCGCAATTGCGTTTGAGTCAGTCACCCAGACTGTCGAACCCTTCGCCCCGACTCGTGCTCTTGATTTTAGTTTGAATGGCGATCGTCGCACGCGAGTGATGCTATTCGCCACCAATCTGACTTTACTGGCCGGCGACGGCCCGTCCGCAGTCACGGCTGACGGCGAAGATGCGGCTCACGTCCACTATCCGATGACCGTTGAGCATGTCAGCCCCGTGCCGGGCTTTGCCTGGATGACCGCCGTGGTGATTCGGCTCCACGATAATCTTGGCGACGCCGGCGACATTCTGGTTGGTCTGACTTACCAGGGAGTTGCCAGCAATCGCGTGCGCGTGGGAATTGGTCACATCGGCGGCGGGCTTCCGGATGATCCTGCTCCGTCGCCGACGCCCACTCCCGCGGCCACGCCCGATTTGGGTCCGGGCGCGAGTCTGCACGGCCAGCGAGCTTTTCCGGCCAACAATCTTTGGAACCAGGACATCTCGACGATGCCAGTCGATCCCAACTCGGCTAACCTGATCGCCAGTATCGGCTTGAGTACCGGATTGCACGCCGACTTTGGCACCCCCTTCAACGGCGCGCCCAACGGCATTCCTTACGTCGTAGTTGCCGGGACTCAAACACCGGTGCTGATCAACCTCGGGATCTATGGCGACGAGAGTGATCCTGGTCCCTACCCGGTGCCGGCGAACGCGCCGATCGAAGGCGGTCCGAATTCAAATGGCGATCGTCATGTGCTGGTAATCGATCGCGACAACTGGAAGCTGTACGAGTTGGGCCGGGCTTTCCCGATCAATGGCGGCGCCAGTTGGAATGTCGACTGCGGCGCAGTCTTCGATCTCAATTCCAATGCTTTGCGTCCGGCGGGATGGACCTCGGCCGACGCAGCCGGGCTGCCGATATTTCCCGGGCTGGTCCGCTACGACGAAGTCATCGAGCAGGGCTTGATCGCCCATGCGCTGCGCTTCACCGTGAACAACTCGCGTCACGCCTATGTCGCTCCGGCGCGGCATTTTGCCAGCTCGTCTACGAACGTAAATTTGCCGCCCATGGGAATGCGAGTTCGTCTGAAAGCCTCAGTTAATATTTCAGGGTTCTCGCCGGCGATGCAGGTAATTCTCCGCGCGATGAAGCAGTATGGAATGATCGTCGCCGACAACGGCTCAAACTGGTACTTCAGCGGCGCGCCCGATCCGCGCTGGAACGAGAGCGAGCTGCATTCGCTCAGCGCGATCAAAGGATCGGATTTCGAGGTCGTACAGATGGGCACCGTCGTAACGAAGTGAATTTATTAATATCGCTTCCACGATGTGGCTGATTGAGCCAGGACATCGCACCCAAAGTCCTTACCTTAAGTTATCGAATTGCCTCACGAGCGAAATACGCCAGTGCCTCTCACGAGCTTCGATCGATTTTCAATAGAGATTAGTTCGCGGCGTTTCGTAAGTCATGGCTCTGCCACTCTGATGCGCGGCAAGTCTCTGACTTGCCGGAAGCTGGCCTCCTGAGGTCCATCGGTCTGGGACCGCATCCAAAAGGGTCGAAGACCCAAAGAAAAGCGTGAGGCGTCTTTCGGCAAGTCAGAGACTTGCCGCGCATCGGAGTGGCAGAGCCATTGGTTCAGGTCGCGCGCGAATAATTGCAGCCAACGATCAGCAGGCCAGCGGAGAACCTGGTGTCACGTCAGGTACCACGCGTCTCATTTTACGTAACCCGAGGTTTGCACACCTTCACTTCCGCTTTTAATCTCGGCCAAACTCTCGTAGGCTGAGAAAGTTCTTACACCCTTAATGAAAGATCCTTATCGAGTTTTGGTCGGAAGCAAATGACTTCCAGATGGGTCGTTCACAAGTTTGGCGGCACGAGCCTGGCCAGCGCGCGTGGCTTTGAAGCGGCGGGCCGGATTCTGCTGTCGCTCCGCCGGGATGAAGAACGCTCGGCCGTGGTTGTTTCCGCGATGAGCGGCGTGACCGATGGCCTGCTTGAGTTGTTGGAACTCGCGGCGAACCGAAACGATTCCTATCTTGCAAGGCTTCACGGCCTGAAAGAAAGACATCTGGATACGATGACCCAACTCCGGCTGTCCGCAGCGCAGCAGCAGTCTCTCGCGGAAAGCATTGCCGCAGATTTCAAAAACATCGAAGAAGTTCTCAGAGGCGTCTTCATCACCGGGCTTCCATCTGAGCGCACCAGGGAGTTTGTTTCCGGCCATGGAGAGGTGTGGTCCGCGCAATTGTTGTACGCGCATCTGGAGAACTCCGGCCATTCGTCAACCTGGCTCGACGCGCGCAAGGTTCTAATCGTCGAACCCGACCGCCGCACGGTCGCCGTTGACTGGGACCTCTCGCGAGAGAAACTACAAAGCTGGCAAGCAGCCGCAGAACCCACCGCCTTTCTGATCATCACCGGCTTCGTCGCCGCCACCCATGACGGCGTCGCGACGACGTTGAAACGAAATGGCAGTGACTTCTCGGCATCGATCTTCGCCGCGTTGCTCGAGGCCGGTTCAGTCACCATCTGGACAGATGTGGACGGCGTTCTGAGCGCTGACCCCCGGCGCGTGCCTGACGCGCTGGTCATCCCCGAACTCTCTTACCAGGAGGCTGCCGAGCTGGCCTACTTCGGGGCCAAAGTTGTGCACCCAAACACGATGTTCCCGGCGATTGCGAAAGACATTCCGATCTGGATCAAAAACACTTTCAAGCCCGAGGCGATGGGTACGAAGATCTCGGCCTCTTCGCCGTCGGCAATGCCGGTCAAAGGTTTCGCTACCATCGACGAGATGGCCCTGCTCAACGTGGAAGGCACCGGGATGATCGGCATTCCCGGTGTAGCCGATAAGCTGTTTGGCGCCCTGCGTGCGGTGGATGTTTCGGTCGTCATGATTTCGCAAGCGAGTTCCGAGCACTCGATCTGTTTCGCGGTGCCACTCGCGCAAGCGGAGTTGGCGAGAAAGACGGTGGAAGAGGCCTTCTTCGCCGAGATGCAACGGGGCCAGATACAGACAGTAGAGGTAATGGCGGATTGCTGCATCCTGGCCATGGTGGGCGACGGAATGATCGAAAGGTTAGGCATTGCCGGGAAGTTTTTCACGGCCCTGGGCAAAGCAGAGGTGAACATTCGGGCCATCGCCCAGGGATCGTCCGAACGTAACATCTCAGCGGTCATCGAACAGCGAGAAGCGACCAAGGCCCTGCGCGCTGTCCATTCCGCGTTTTATCTCTCGAGCCAGACCGTCTCAATCGGGCTGATTGGAACCGGGTTAATCGGCGGAACGTTTCTTAATCAACTCAAACCGCGCCTGGACCTGTTGCGGGAGGGCCGAGGTATCGACCTGCGCGTGCGTGGGATTGCGAACAGCCGCAAGATGCGTCTGGATGATCGGCGGCTGGAATTGCAGGATTGGAAAGCCGAGTTGGATCAAAGCACCGTGGCATTCGATATCGAACGCTTCGTCGAGCACATCCACGCTGCCCATCTTCCCCACGCCGTGATCATCGATGCGACGGCGAGCGATACATTGCCGCATTATTATGAAGGCTGGCTGGCGCGCGGAATCAACATCATCACGCCGAACAAAAAGGGGAACACCGGACCTTTGGCTTCCTATCGTAGTTTGCGAGAGACGGCGCGAACACATCAACGATACTTCCTTTATGAGACCAATGTCGGCGCCGGCCTGCCGGTGATCCATACGCTCCGCGACCTGCTCGAAACCGGCGATGAGATCGTGAGGATCGAAGGCGTGCTGTCCGGCACTCTTTCTTACATCTTTAACTGCTGCGACGGCACACGTCCTTTTTCCGAGATTGTGCGCGAGGCACACGCGCAGGGATTCACCGAGCCCGACCCGCGCGAGGATCTGACCGGCCTTGATGTGGCCCGCAAGCTGATCATCCTCGCCCGCGAGATGGGACTCGCAGTTGAACTGAATCAGGTTGAGATCGAAAGCCTGGTCCCTGAGGAGTTGCGCTCGGCCTCTGCGGAAGAATTCCTGAATCAACTCGCCGGGCATGATCGCCGAATGGACGAGTTGCTGCGCGCGGCCCGAGCACGGGACCGGGTGCTGCGCTATGTCGGTGTGGTTGAGTCAGACGGCCGTCTGTCGGCAGGATTGCGCGAGTACGCGGGCGATCATGCTTTCGCAAATCTGAAAGGGGGTGACAACATTGTGAGTTTTCAGACTAAGCGCTATCACACTGAGCCCCTGATTGTCAGGGGACCAGGCGCCGGGCCAGAGGTCACGGCGGCGGGCGTCTTCGCTGATCTGCTGCGACTGGCGTCTTTTCTCGGAGCACCACTGTGAGATCAGCTACGGCTTTCGCGCCCGCCACAGTTGCCAACGTCGCAGTCGGCTTCGACATCCTCGGATTTGCGATCGAATCCGTGGGCGATGTCGTCACAGTCTCTGTGACCAACGACGGGTCGGTTAGCATTAATGAGATTCTCGACGTGACTGGTGACCCGGCCTCTCTGGATGGGCCGCTCGATGCCGAAAAGAATGCAGCCACAGTCGGATTGATCAAACTCCGCGACGACCTGCGACTGGATTTTGGTTTCCAGGTTGGGCTGCGCAAAGGGATCGCCCTGGGCTCGGGAATGGGAGGGTCGGCCGCTTCGGCCGTGGGTGGATTAATTGCGGCAAACTCACTGCTTGAAACTCCACTTCCCAGAGAGGCGCTGATGAAATATGCACTACTCGGCGAGCAGGCAGCGAGTGGCGCCAGCCATCCGGACAATCTTGCCCCGTGTCTGCTGGGCGGCATGACGCTGGTCCTTTCGGGCGACCCGTTTCGCTATGTCTTGCTGCCGGTGCCGGAAGAAATTCTGACAGTCATCATTCACCCGCGAATTCGCCTGGACACTCGTCGCGCGCGGGCTATCCTCAAAGCGGACGTTTCGCTGGCCGGACATGTTAGACAGTCTGCCAGCCTGGCGGGGTTCATCTCAGGATGCTTTCGGAACGACGTTGAAATGATCAGACAATCACTTGATGATTTTCTGATCGAGCCGCAGCGCGCGCCTTTGATTCCCGGCTTCGCCGAAGTGAAAGCCGCGGCCCTACAGCAAGGTGCGCTGGGGGCGTCAATTTCTGGCTCAGGCCCAAGCGTGTTCGCGCTGGTAACATCGGAACAAACAGCAGCGCGAGTCAGAGATGCGATGGAATCTGCTTTTCGCGCTCAGGGTGTGACTGAGGTGGACTCCTGGATCTCTCCCGTAAGCCTGCAGGGAGCAAGAATCGTCGGATGAAGTTTCGTAGCACCCGTTCGACCTCGCCGCTGGTGACCCTCTCTGAGGCGATCCAGAGGAGCATCGCGCCGGATGGTGGTCTGTATGTCCCGGAGAGTTTTCCCACGTTCAAGATTGAAGACTTCGGGAAATTGGAATCGTGGCGAGAGATCGGGGAAAGGATCCTGGAGATCTTCTTCGAGGATGACGCGCTGGGTCCTCAAATCGCAGAGATCTGCAGCGAAGCATTCAACTTCCCGGTCCCTCTGAATTACCTCAACGACGACACGGCTGTGCTCGAGTTATTTCACGGGCCCACGGCTGCTTTCAAAGATGTCGGCGCACGCTTTCTGGCCGCCTGCGTTTCGCGACTCTCGGGCCGAAAGACAGTGATCGTGGCAACTTCGGGTGACACCGGCGGCGCCGTCGCAGCGGCTTTTAACCAATATCCCGAGATACAGGTAATAGTTCTTTTCCCCAAAAACAAGATTTCGCCGCGGCAGCAACAGCAACTGACTTGCTGGGGCGAAAGTGTGCGTGCTTTCGCGGTGCGCGGAGACTTTGACGATTGCCAGCAAATCGTCAAGAGCGCATTTGCGAATCGCGCGTGGGCCGACGCTAAAGGCTTACTATCCGCTAACAGCATCAACCTGGGACGGCTGCTTCCGCAAACGGTTTACTATGCTGCAGCAGGTCTGTGGTATTTGCAGGAAAGAGGCCGGGTGCCGGGTTTCATAATCCCGACGGGAAACCTGGGTAACGCGGTAGCGGCGTTCTGGGCGCGGCGGATGGGGCTGCCGGTGCGAGAGATTATTCTCGCGACGAACGCTAATGATGCCATCCCAACTTTTTTCTCGTCCGGCTCGTGGAAACCACATCCGACCGTGGCAACCTTAGCCAACGCGATGGACGTCGGGAATCCGGGCAACATGGAAAGGCTCCTGGACCTGCACGCGGAAGTCGGGGAACTCCGGAAGATCGCCCAGTCGTTCTCAGTCAGCGACCAGGAAATCAGCGACACGATCGCGGGCGACTACCGTAGCCGGCAACTAGTCTGGTGCCCGCACACCGCCACCGCGGTCCATGCGCGCGAACGTCTGTCATCCCCGCACTGGATCATTGTGGCGACTGCGCATCCCGCAAAGTTTGAATCAATCGTAGAGCCACTGATTGGAAGATCGCTGGATATGCCGCCGTCTCTCGCGCAGGTCTTCGAAGCGCCTTCGCGTTTCGAGGAGATCGATCCCGAGTTCGAAGCTCTCAAGAAAGCGCTTCAGTAACGTCAGGGATTTGGGGTCGGGAGTTGAACTACAAACGTGCCTCGGCCTAAGATTTCGACTGAGGCTTCGAACTCCCACACCGCGATGGTTTGCGTTACTATTAGAGGCCCGGTTAGTGGCTTAATCCACGCAATGGGATTGAGAGCTTGGCCAGACCAATCCTCAATCGAAGCCTCTCACAACCGTCAAAAACGCCGTCATGAAAACTGACACAAACCTCGATCCGGATCTTAGGTACGACCTCAAGATCACTCTGGAAGAAGCGGCTACAGGTCAGACCGCACAGATTGAGTTTCCACGCTTGATCAAATGCAACCAATGCAACGGCAAAGGTTCTATTCCACAAAAGAAGGGTTTCTTTAGTTTACGGTGTCTGGCTTGTGAAGGTGCTCGTCAAATCACGCAGGCAACAAGAATTTCGGTAAAGGTGCCGGCCGGAGTTGAGAATGGCAGCAGGCTCCGCATACCGAGCATGGGAGACGACGATCTCAAGAGTGGCAAGGTTGGCGACCTTTACGTTGTGATAGCCGTCGCTGAACACGACGTGTTTAGACGCGCCGGCTCTGACCTGTTTGCGACAATACCGATTTCGAAAGCGCAACTTCAAAGTGGGACGAAGGTTAATTTTCCAACCATCACAGATGGACAGAAACAGCTTACGGTTCCTCCCTTGACGAAGAACGGCCAGCGCTTTCGTGTCAAAGGTCAGGGAATGCCGAGGTTAGAAGGGCAGAAGCGAGGCGATCTCTTCATCTCAGTGAGTGATGCCGACGACGATTACATCCTCAGGACCATATTCGGCGGCGAATCAATCTCCTCTCCGCAAAGTGACCCGGCTGCGCAGGTGGGATCAGTCTCCACTGAAACCGCACCTCGTGAAGCCAGGAAAGCTCATATGAAGCCCTACAGTGACTCCCCCCGGCTGCTGCGTATTTTTCTTTGTCATTCCTCGGGCGACAAGGCGGCAGTCCGGGAGCTCAGCCAAAGATTGAAATCCTCCGGTTTGGAAACATGGCTCGATGAGGAAAAGTTGTTGCCGGGACAGCGCTGGCGCGACGAGATCCCACGCGCCGTCAGGGAGAGCGACCTCGTCATCGTGTGTTTGTCGAAGGCATCCGTCAACAAGGCTGGTTATGTGCAGCGAGAAATACGGTACGCTCTTGACGCAGCTCTCGAACAACCCGAGAACAGTATTTTTCTGATCCCTTTGAGGTTGGAAGATTGCGAAGTCCCGGATTCACTAAGTGACTGGCAATGGGTCGACTATTTTGACGAGAGTGGATACGAACGCTTGCGACTAGCTCTCGATTACCGCGCCGAGGCGCTGGGAGTCATCGTTGACCAATCGGCTAAACCCGCTGAATCACCGACCAAAGAAACCAAGTCTACCGAAGAGGAAGCCGCACCGGTAAAGGTTTCAACCACCGTGGACGCCGAGGGCACCACGGTGCTGCCACACGCGATCGGTATCGAGACGCTCGGCGGCGTTTTTACGAAGATGATCCCCGAAGGAACGCCACTTCCGCATCGCTTTTCCGAGATCTTCAGCACCCCGACGGACAATCAGGCAAGCGTCGAAGTGCATGTGCTCGCGGGTTTGCGTCCGATGGCCCAACAGAATCTTTCACTTGGCAAGTTTAATCTCGTCGGAATCCCGCCCGCTCCGCGTGGAGTGCCGGAAATCGAAGTAACATTTGATATTGACGAAGGCGGGTTGCTGAACGTTTCTGCGAAGGATCTGCTGACCGGACGTGAACAAAAAATCACGATTACCGCTGCGTCGGACTCATCTCGAATACCGCCTGAGAATTAGGCAGCCCCGACCGCGTAGCCGGACTGACTGAAGCGAAGCTCTCCGCTAGCCCTGCCGCTGGGCTGCTGCGCCTGCAGTCCGAAGGGCAGCTCTCTCCTTCAATCAAATAAACTTGCCAAAAGTGAGCGCCACATTGCACCCGATTGGTAAGGCGGAAGGAGGAGGCGAAAACTATCATTGGGGAACAACTTTTTTGCGGGATGCGACCGGTTCAATTATTGGCGAAGCTTTACCTCAATGAGTTCCCCTTTCATTCACACCGGGCTTCGGCCCGGTGAGCAGCGACGACGAGAGATGCCTGAAACCGTTTTAACGGTTGTGCTTTCGTCATGGACCACGGAGCGGTAAAGCCCGAAAGCAACCTGAGGAGAAACCGTTGAAAACGGTTTCTTCGTTAATCACAGTTCTGGGTCACCGGGCTGAAGCCCGGTGTGAATGACAGGTGGTGCTTTCATACTGTTGAGGCAAAGCCTATTGGTGCGGATTCATGTATGGCGCGCTGCGCAGCGCAACTTCTCGTACCACTTTGTAGAGATTGGTGAGTCAGCGCCTCGGTTGAGGGCTGCATCCGCACGCGCAAATGCATTCAAGACGTCGTGGTAGTTCGACTGGCTGGTTTGCCGCCACGCGTCCGCAAATGCCGCAGACACTTGCGGCATGTACGAGTTGATTCTCACAAAGTCGAGAATTAGATCACGATTACCGCTAAACGAGTGATGCAGGTCTGCCATTTCCGCACGCATTATTTGCCCGAGGTCGGGACGCTCAAACATGAGTCGGGCCACGCAATAAGATAGCCCTTGCGAATAGGCGGTGACCCGATCATGCTCGTCAGGGTTGAAGGAAGCAGTAGTTCGTATGTTGAACCTGTTAAGGAACAAATTCAGGATCTCAGTCAGCTCATCGTCCAAAGGATGGTTCGCGCCTGCGTACTTTGCGGTGAGCACATTTTGAAATGTTCGAGCTTCTGGCTCAGTCTCGCGGAAGCCGTTTGGTCCATACATCGGATGTAGGAACACGGCAGACAAATGAGGGTTAGCGACGAGTTCAAGCGTTGCGGAGACTGCTCGCCACACACCTGCCTGAACCGACGGGATTAACCAGAACGTCGTAATGTCATTAAGAGTGCGACTTTGATAAATCAGTTCGCACGCGCGTTCTGCGTAACCAGCCAACGGTGTCGCGAGCACAACGTAACGAGCGGTCTCGAGGGACGACTCATGCTCCTCTGGCGGTGTATCCCGTTCGATCACCGAGACATGAATTTCGCCGAAACCGGGTAAGAGGTCCCGGCGCAGAAATCGGCCGAACTCTCCTTCGCCGCCAATAATCAGCACAGTCCTTTCCCGTTGTGATGTCATCTTTGAATTGTTATGGATGGTTAGAATCCCGCTCTGCCTCAAAACTCGAATCGTTCCCCGTCTCATTCTCACCGGGCTTTAGGCCGGTGATGAGCGGCATGAAAAGATGCGTGAAACCGTTTTGACGGTTTGCATCCTGGCAGGTTCACTTGAGTGGTTAAGCCCGAAGAAGTTACCTCACCAGCCAGCCGAAAAACCGTTGAACGGTTTTGAGTTTTCACGACTCCGGGTCACCGGGCTAAAGCCCGGTGTGAATGAGAGGGGACCGCCTTCAAGCTTTTAAGGCAAGGCCGTTAAAATCAGAAACTCATTCTGATCGGCCACTTGTCGGTCACGACGTCTTTTCAGACGCTTGCTGAGTGCGACCGGCGAGGTTCGCCACGGCTGCGGCCAATTCCGGTCCGGTTATGGGCTTGGCTAAATGTATCTGGTAGCCGGCCGATAGGGCTCGGAGACGATCGTCCTCTCTGGTATAGGCCGTCAGGGCCATCGCCGGCGTGCTGCCGCCTCTCTCTGATGAGAGTGCCCGCACCTTGCGGATCAATCCGTACCCGTCCTCATCCCGCATTCCAATATCAGCGACCAGCACATCCGGATTCCAATTCTCGACGTACCCCAAAGCTTCCGCTGCTGAGGCAGCCGTCTTCACCACGGCGCCGTACTGTCCCAACATCACGGTAACCAGCTCCCGGAAATCGAGCTCATCATCCACGATCAGTAGCCGCAACCCGGCGAGTGACGGCGAATGCGGCATGCGCCTGGCGACGGCGACCACCGGGTCATCGCCCTGAAATTTGAGTCTCTCACTCTGAGCGTCAGAGGCTTCCATCAGCGGAAGACTGACTATGAATGTTGAACCGAGACCTGCACCCGGGCTCTCAGCGCGGACCGTCCCGCCGTGCAGCTCAACCAGATGACGGACAATTGCCAATCCGAGGCCGAGCCCACCGTGCTCCCTCGTGGTCGATCCATCGGCCTGACTGAAGCGTTCAAATATATGAGGCAGAAAATCACGCTTGATGCCTTCACCGGAATCTCTGACCGCGATCGCTACATGAGTTCTGTCCCGCTGCACCCTGACCTGGACCGAGCCATTTCTCGGCGTGAATTTCACGGCATTTGACAAGAGGTTCCAGATTACCTGCCGCAAACGATCAGCGTCCCCGTAGACCAGGGCGACGTCAGGCTCTAACAGCAACTCCAGTCGGACTGCCTTTGCTTCAGCCGTCGGTCGCAGGCTCTCAACCACAGCTTCAATCACCGGTCGCAGCTCGCAGGGAGTGAACTCAAGCCGCAGCTTGCCGGTGATGATGCGCGAGACTTCAAGCAGATCATCGATCAGGTGGGCCTGGAACCTGGCATTGCGGGCGATGATTTCCAGCGCTTTGGGTCGTTTGTCCGGCTCCACCTCGCCGTCAATCAAAAGCTTGGACCAGCCGATGATCGCCGTCAGCGGTGTGCGCAATTCATGAGAAAGAGTCGAAAGAAACTCATCCTTGAGACGGTTGGCGGTTTCCGCTTCCAGCCGCGCTTCTTTCTCTCGCTTCAGGGCCTGCCGGCGTTCAGTCACATCGTGGGCCATACCACGCACAATCGGGTTCTGAACTCCCTGGGTACGCAGCGTGTTGTAATATTCCCAAACTCTCGTTTCGCCCTTAGCGGTCCTGACCTTCATTATCCCGCGCGCAACTCCGTTTTCCCTGATCTCTCTGAGATAGTCGTCGAACTGGTCGCGGTATTCAGGCATCAGCCCCTGACGGATTTGCAATCCGATCAGCGCCTCCTGTTTATAGCCGAGGACCCGAGCGGCCCAGGGATTTACGGAGACAATGCGGCCTTCCAGATCGTGCGTGCACATCAGCTCGTGACTGTTATCAACGAGATCGCGATACCGATCCTCGCTCTCAATTAACGCTTCTTCGGCGAGCTTGCGTTCAGTGATATCAAGAGCCATCACGAGCTCAGCGCGCCGGCCGGAGAAATCCAACTGGTGAGCGATGATGTCTACGGTAATGATGTCGCCGTTCTTCTTCTGGTGTTTCCATTCGCCCGCCCGATCGAAGCCGGGAGAACCAAGCGCGAGATAATCGTGAAGTCTTCGCACGTCCTCAGGCGGACGGATATCCGCAATAGTCATTTCGAGAAACTGTTCCCGTGAATAACCGTACTGTTCGACGGTGGCGTTGTTGACGGCCAGGAACCTCAGCGTCTCGAGATCATAAACCCACATAGCCTGCGGGTTCGACTCAAAGAGGAGACGATACTGCTCTTCTGAGGCACGCATTACCTCCTCAACACGTTTCCGCGCCGTTACGTCCAGCACTAGTGAGAGGACGGAACTCAATGTTCCGGAGTCGTCATATAGAACTGAGTTGTACCACTCGTTGTGGAGGACCGCCCCGTCCTTTGTATAGTTTCGATTGCGCGAGACACTGTGCCGATCCAGCCCCTGGCTCTGCCGGTCGCCGACTTCGTAAACCGCGTCTAAATCCTCCGGGTGAACAAACGGCCATTCGCCGACAGTCTTTCCCAGGACTTCCTCAGCTTTCCATCCGAAAAGTCTCTCGGCCGAGGGTAACCAGCGCGATACTCGATAATCTTTGTCCCACTCAACGACAGCCAGCGGAGTGTTTTCCACATGCGAACTGAGTCGCTGGTGAGCTTCATTTACCAACTCCTCGGCACGCTTTCGTTCGCTGATATCCCGAATGACAGCGATGCCGCCAACGACCTCGCCACGGTCGTTGCGCAGGGGTGAGTAGTAACCTTCAAAGAATCCTGCGCGCCCTGTCTGGGGAATGGCATAGGGCCTGTTTTCAGCGCCTACACTTCTTCCCGCCAAAGCTTCGCGTAGATACTTTTCCTCTCCGGTTTCTTTCAAAAAGGGGAAGACATCGAAAGCACGCTTGCCCAGAACGTCGTCTCGGCTAACGCCGGTAATAGACTCCATCGCCCTGTTCCAGGCGAGATAACGACATTCGCGATCAAAAGCGAGTATGCCATCTACGCTCGCTTCGATCAGGGAAGCATGAAGGAGGCTTTGGCTGAATGTTTTACCGCTCAAAACAGTTCTCTCCTCATGAGGAGCACCGTGATTGGGGACGTCGGTGCAGTTGATGTTGACTTTATGCGAGGAGCCAAAAAAGTCAAGCCCGTCAACGTTCGGTAGCGCTCCGATTAGAAATGACTTTTTCTGCAGCCCGGGCGTTTATGCCTGGGAATAAGAGAGCGGTTTGTTTCAAAAGCCCCATTAATGGGGCTTTGACAGCGCCTCCAGTTTCTCACCCAGGCGTAAACGCCTGGGCTGGAAAAACCCACGCTGAGTACCAGGGCACGAACAAACGTTCCTCCTCAAAGGGACCCATCGGAGGTCGATATGGGGGGTGCTCTCAGATCCATCGGGTTGACATCATGCCTAGCTATTATTCAGGCCGTGTTTGCGATGCTGAAAAACTCGGCCGTTGCGAAGGTGCGCGGAAGGTGCCGAAAACAAGATCAAACAATGGAGAGGTCACGCCGAACCGCAGTTCAGGGGTCTTATAATGGTGCAGCAGGTGATAGTGTCTCAGATACCTTAACAGCCGCCAACGGCTTCTGCGGTGGTGGCATTGAAAGTGCACCCATTTGTAACTGAAGAAACCGGCCGCCAGTCCGATGAACATCCAGGACGCCGCCACCCACGAGCCTGTCGCCGCCCACGCCAATGGCCAGTACACGGCGCCGATTGGTAAACCTAGAATTAGGCTGGCGGAAAGCTGACTCTTCCCGACTGGATTTTCGTGGTGTGAGACGTGTGCGTGATAGAGGAACTTACGTCCTAAACGCGACCGCGCGTCATAGTGAAAAATGAAACGGTGCATTACGTATTCGAACAGACTCCAGCTGAAGAGGCCGATAATGAGTAATGGGATTGTGCTCCACGAAAAAAGACCTGCAAGCGCGGCACCCAGCCCGAGACAGAGCACCACACCCGCATATAAATACGAGGTAGTAAACCGTCTTCGAGTACCGACTGACACAATCACCTCCCGCTCAAAACTCACCTTCAAGGAAGCTGCCTTTGGAATAGGAAACAGCCAGCCACAGGTTGCCACAGCGGATGCGCCCCAAGCGTAGCTGAAGAGTAAAACGTGGTCGCCCCTTTCATCAAGCGAACCCTAATCCGGTAGTGGCCAATTTTGTAGGGGCGTCCCTCCGTGAGCGCCCCGGAATCGAACCAAAAAAGGGCGCCCACACGGAGGGACGCCCCTACAAAATAGGAGACTACCGCCCGGGTTCGTTGACTTTGCCTCGCGAGCGAAAATAGAATGCGCGCGGTCCAGCGCATGATCGCAGTTTAACTAAATCGTCCCCAGTCACTTCCGTTGTTCAGACCTAGCATTCACGCAAGTCCGACTCTGAGGAAACCAATGAAAACTAACAAAGCGATTCTTACCCTTTCGGTTGTATCGGCTCTCTGGCTGGCTTTGGTTCTTGGCTGCACCTACCTGAAAAAGGGAACGATGTCGCCCTCTTCGTCTGGCGGAGCGTCGTCAACCGGTTCAAAAGATTACTTTCCTCTTAGCGTCGGAGATTCATGGAAGTATCGATCTACCACCGCAGACGGCAAACAATCTGAATTCACTATCAAAGTTTTGAACGAAGAAAAAGAGAACGGCAACACTCTGTATCTGGTCGAGACTGTTTCAACTTTTCAGCCTATTCACGATTGGTATTCGAAACCCAGCGGGTGGGTCCTGATGCATCGCCAGGAATACGTGAAGACCGGTAACAAGGCTGAGTATCAGCCAACTAAGCAATTTCTGAAGAACCCGCTCACGAGTGGCGATTCGTGGAAGTGGAAGGGCACCGGCATGATGGGCGTGGAAATAGACGAATCGAACGAGGTGTCCGGGCCCGAAACTGTGTCCGTGGCTGCCGGTAAATTCGAGGCCATGAAGGTCATGACGAAAGTGGTCCAGGGAGGCGCGCCGGTGACCAAGACCTACTGGTATGCGCCAGGAGTCGGCCTCGTCAAATCGATGACCGACACCGGCTCGGTGAAATCGACTACGGAGCTTATCGCGCACCCGAGCAGCGACTAAGGTAGCGCCCTCTGTAGGGGCGTCCCTCCGTGGGCGCCCGGAATCGAAGTCAAAAAGGGCGCCCACGGAGGGACGCCCCTACAATATGGAACAACTATTCACGTCTTCAGGAGACTTGCAGATCGTCGCAGCCAGGAGTTCATCGCAAAATGATTTCGACTTTCTGAGCGGAAAATGGAGAGTCCACAATCGGAAGCTGAAGAGCAGATTGAGCGGCTGTTCTGATTGGACCGAGTTCGAAGCCCAGGTAGATTGCCGGAAAATTCTTAACGGCTACGGAAACGTCGATTCCTTTCAAACGACGATCGATGGCCGGCCGTTTGAAGGAATGTCACTGCGGCTCTTCAATCCCGAGACCAGGCTTTGGAGCATCTATTGGGCAAACAGCGAGACAGTTGTACTGGACGTTCCCCAAGTCGGCTCGTTTGAAAACAAAATCGGCAGCTTCTATGCGCGGGACACCCACGAAGAAAAAGACATCATCGTGCAGTTCCGCTGGGATGTAAGTAATCCCGACACTCCCGTTTGGTCCCAGGCGTTCTCGTCCGACAACGGGCAGACCTGGGAATGGAACTGGCAAATGACTTTCCACAGAAAAGACGTAGCTGATGAGCAGTAATCCAACGGGGCACGGGCGTCCCGCCCATGACTCACGCGCAAGATGCGCGTGCCACATTCAAACACTCGCCACCGCGAAAATGCCCGTTGCCTCACGTAAAAATCTACTCGAAAGCTGATCGGTTGCCTCATATAAAAATCTACTCCAAATGAAATCGGTTTTCATAGCTCCGGGTGCGGTTTTATTTCCAGGTTTTGGTGAT
>Ga0070694_100000233_pt1 | contig 29153 bp, 20 predicted proteins | sample KBSK1251metaG_FD_65470 | JGI IMG/M metagenome (GOLD analysis project Ga0070694, IMG submission 65470) | Corn, switchgrass and miscanthus rhizosphere microbial communities from Kellogg Biological Station, Michigan, USA - KBS K1-25-1 metaG | ecosystem: Host-associated > Plants > Roots >...
TCGTAATTATTATCGCGGTGGTGCTGATCACCACACCGCTCGCCCCAGGCACAGCCTGAAGTCAGGCTGAAAGAGACGTGAGAAGCCCCGGCGAGCTAAAAAGGTTCGCCGGGGTTTTTGATTTAAGAGCTGTCAGCTATCAGCCGTTAGCTTTCAGCTTTTGGAACTGACAATGCTTTTGGCTGATCGCTGAAAGCTGACGGCTGATAGCTTAACTAGAGGTGCAGTCATGAAAATGCGTGGCGCGAGAATATTGATTGAAGCACTGCGATGCGAGAACGTCGAACATATCTTCGGCTATCCGGGCGGCGCGGTGCTGCACATTTACGATGAACTGACTCATCACGCCGACCGCATCAAGCATTACCTGGTCAGGCACGAACAGGGCGCGCTCTTTGCCGCCGCCGGTTATGCGCAATCAACCGGCAAGACCGGCGTGGCGCTGGTGACTTCTGGCCCTGGCGGCACGAACGCTGTCACCGGAATCGCGAATGCGTTCATGGATTCGCTGCCGTTGGTCGTCTTCACCGGGCAAGTGCCGACGCATCTGATCGGCAACGACGCTTTTCAAGAAGCCGACCTGACCGGCATCACGCGCTCCTGCACCAAACACAACTACCTCGTCAAACACGTCGAAGAACTCGCGCCCACGATCAAAGAAGCTTTTCACGTCGCCAGCACCGGACGACCTGGCCCAGTGTTGGTTGATTTGCCCAAAGATGTGACGGCTCAGCAAACCGAGTTCAGTTATCCTGAAAGCCTCTCGCTGCGCAGTTACAAACCGACGCTGCAAGGACATCCCGGCCAGATCAAACGCGCCGTGTCGGAGATGATCAAGGCCCAGCGTCCAGTGCTCTATGTGGGCGGCGGCGCGATTGCGGCGGGCGCGCACGAAGAAGTCCGCGCGCTCGCGGAAAAACTCAACCTGCCGGTGACCTGCACGCTCATGGGCCTCGGCGCATTTCCCGCCAGCCACCGTCTCAGCCTCGGCATGCTCGGCATGCACGGAGGCTATTGGACGAATATGGCGGTGGACAACAGCGATCTGCTGATTTCGGTGGGTGCGCGCTTCGATGACCGCGTGACGGGCAAGCTCGACGAGTTCGCGCGTGGCGCCAAGATCATCCACATTGACATTGACCCTTCTTCGATCAGCAAGAATGTCAAAGCCGACATTCCGGTCGTCGGCGATGCCCGCGTCGTCTTAGAGCAAATGCTGGCCGAAGCCGTGATGCAATTCGAATCCGGCTCGCGCCTCGCTGACCGCGAGTCATGGTTCGATAAAATCGCTGAATGGCGGCGCGAGCATCCCTTCTGGTATCACGAAGACGGCGAGACGATCAAACCGCAATACGTGATTCACGAATTGCATCGCTTGACCAAAGGCCAAGCCGTCGTCGCCGCCGATGTCGGCCAACATCAGATGTGGACAGCGCAGCTTTACGGCTTCGAGCGCCCGCGCCAATGGATCAACTCCGGCGGCCTCGGCGCGATGGGTTACGGGTTCCCTGCCGCCCTGGGCGCGGCCGTGGCCCGGCCCAATGATTTAGTCGTCGCGGTCGTTGGCGATGGCAGTTTCCAGATGAGCTTGCAGGAAATGGCGACCGTCGTGGAATACAACATTCCGGTCAAACTGCTGATCATCAACAATGGCTATCTTGGCATGGTGCGCCAGTGGCAGGAGCAGTTCTACAATCACAACTACTCTCATGTGGATCTGCAAGCCGGGCCTGACTTCGTCAAACTCGCCGAAGCATACCGGCTGCCCGCGCTCTGCGCGACGAAAGCCTCGGAAGTCACTTCAGTGCTCAAGGAAGGCTTGAGCCATCCTGGCCCGGTGCTTATGGACATTCGCGTGGCGCGTGAAGAGAACGTTTTCCCTATCGTGCCAGCGGGCGCGGCATTGAAGGATATGATTTTGCAATAAAGCAGGGGCCAGGGATCAGAGGCTAGGGGCTAGAGAAAAGCCTCTTCCCTAGCCCCTAACCCCTACCCCCTATTCCCTACTATGCGACACACAATTTCACTCCTCGTCGAAAATGAATACGGCATGCTCTCGCGGATTGCCGGGCTCTTCAGCGCGCGCGGCTACCAGATTGATACGCTCTGCGTCGGCCCGACGCTCGAAGAAGGTATCGCCCGCATGACGCTCACCACTCACGGTAACGATCAGATCATCGAGCAGATCATCAAGCAGCTTCGCAAGCAGGTCAAAGTGGTCAAGGTCACTGACCTGACAGAGCGCTCGCACGTCGAACGCGAGATGGTCATGCTCACGGTCAATGCCGAAATGGGCACGCAGCGCCAGGAAGTGATGAGCCTGGTCGAAATCTTCCGCGCCAAAGTGGTGGACGTTTCGACCGATGCTTTCATCATCGAGATGACCGGCAACGCCGAGAAGGTCGAAGCCTTTATCGAACTGCTCAAACCCGTCGGCATCCGCGAAATTGTGCGGACGGGTACGGTTGCCATGACACGCGTCGCGGCGACGAAGGCTTATCAACTGAAAGGGAACGAAGAAACCTTCTCGCAGTTGACGCTCAACGAAAAAGTTTGAAATCAGGGCCTAGAGATTAGGGACTAGAGGCTAGTAGATTTCCTCTAACCTCTAGTCCCTAGCCCCTACCCCTTTCTTCAGGAGCTATTTTCATGCACATCTACTACGACAAAGACGCCGATCCGCAAGTGCTCGCGGGTAAACGCATCGCCGTCATCGGCTATGGCTCGCAGGGTTTTGCGCATTCGAACAATCTCAAAGACAGCGGCTTCGATGTCATCGTCGGTTTGCGGTCTGAAAGCAAGTCGTGCGCGAAGGCGCAAGCGGCGGGCCTGGAAGTATTGCCGGTCGCGGATGCCGCCGAGCGCGGCGACATCATCATGCTGCTCACGCCGGATGAATTGACGCCGGGCATCTACAAACGCGAGATCGAGCCGCACCTCAGGCCGGGCAAGTATCTGGCTACTGCGCACGGCTTCTCGATTCACTTCAGGAAAATCGTGCCGCCGAAGGAGGTCAACGTGTTTATGGTCGCGCCGAAAGGGCCGGGCCATCTGGTGCGGCGCGAATACGAGCGTGGCGCGGGCGTGCCGTGCTTGCTCGCCATCGCGCAGAACCCGAGCGGCGACACCAAGCAAATCGGCCTCGCTTATGCTCGCGGCATCGGCGGCACGCGCGCGGGCGTGATCGAAACGACTTTCAAGGAAGAGACCGAAACCGATCTCTTCGGCGAACAAGCCGTGCTCTGCGGCGGTTTGACCGCGCTGATTCAAATGGGCTACGAAACGCTGGTCGAAGCGGGCTATGCGCCGGAGATGGCCTACTTCGAGTGCCTACACGAAATGAAGCTGATCGTAGATTTGCTCTACGAAGGCGGCATCTCGAATATGCGCTACTCGATCTCCAACACGGCTGAATACGGCGACCTTACTCGCGGCAATCGCGTCATCGGCCCGGAAGTCCGCCAAAAGATGAAAGAGATTCTCGCCGAGATTCAGTCCGGCCAATTCGCCGACGAGTGGATGGCCGAAGCCGAATCGGGCAAGCCGCATTTCAATGAGCTGGCCGAGAACGGCAAGAAGCATCAGATCGAGCAAGTCGGCGAACATCTACGCTCGTTGATGCCGTGGCTGGCGAGCAACAAGCTAGTGGATAAAGCCAAGAACTGAAGAACGTAATGTGTAATGTGTGATGCGTGATGTGTGGCGCATCACAACGCATCACACATTACACATCACACATCACATGCTATGAAAGACGGCTGGGTAGAAATTTACGACACGACGTTGCGCGATGGAGCGCAGGGCGAAGGGCTGGCGTATTCAGTTGAAGATAAGCTGAAGATCGCGCGCTGCCTTGACGAATTGGGCGTCGCTTATATCGAAGGCGGTTGGCCGGGCGCGAACCCGAAGGACGTGGAGTTCTTTGAGCGGGCGAAGGGCGTGCATCTAACGCAATCGCTGTTTGCCGCCTTCGGGAGCACGCGGCGGGCAAATGCCTTGGCCGCTGATGATGCCGTCGTACAAGGCTTGCTCGCGGCGGAAACGCCGATCGTAACCATCTTTGGCAAGTCGTGGGATTTTCACGTTGATGTCGCGCTCAAAACGACGCTCGATGAAAACCTGCGGATGATCGCGGACACGGTGAGCCATTTGAAAGCCTGCGGGCGGCGGGTGTTTTATGACGCGGAGCACTTCTTCGACGGCTTTCACGCGAATTCGGAATACGCGCTCGATACGCTGAAAGCTGCGATGCAAGCGGGCGCGGAAACGATCATTCTCTGCGACACCAACGGCGGCACGCTGCCGGAGCGAATGGAAGAAGTGGTGGCGCTTGTACACGCCAAATTCCCGACAGCGAAGCTTGGCATTCATGCACACAATGATGGTGAACTGGCGGTGGCGAACACGCTCGTCGCAGTTGAAGCAGGCGTGACGCACGTGCAGGGCACGTTCAACGGCTACGGCGAACGCTGCGGCAACGCGAATCTGTGCTCGGTGATTCCGAATCTCGAATTGAAAATGAAGCGCCGCTGTTTGCCCGATGGTAAGCTCGCGCTGCTCACGCACACCAGCCGCTACATCAACGAAGTCGCCAACCTCGTGCCCAACGACCGCGCGCCATTCGTCGGACGCAGCGCTTTCGCGCACAAAGGCGGCATTCACGTCTCAGCCGTCGTGCGCGCAAAAGAAACTTATGAGCACATCACGCCCGAAGCCGTCGGAAACGAAACGCGCGTGCTGGTGAGCGATCAATCCGGTGTCAGCAATATCAACGTCAAAGCGCAAGACCTCGGTGCGGATTTCGCCAATGACCCTCAGGCCGCGCGCCGCTTGCTCGCGGAATTGAAACAACTCGAACACGAGGGCTATCAATTCGAGGATGCCGATGCTTCGTTTCAACTGCGCGCGCTGAACGCGCTCGGCAAACGCAAATGTTTCTTCGAACCGATTGAATACCGCATGTGGATCGGATCATCCGGCAATCCCGAAGCGGTCGTGCGCCTCAAGATCGGCGAGCAGGAGATGCACACGGCGAGTTTAGGCGTCGGCCCAGCGCACGCGCTCGACCTCGCCTTGCGCAAAGCGCTCCGCGAACATTACCCGGTGATCGAGAAATTTCACCTCATTGACTTCAAAGTCCGCATCCTCGACGGCGAGCACGCCACCGCCGCCAAAACGCGCGTTCATGTCGAAACCAGCGATGGCGAGCGGTCGTGGAATACGGTCGGCGTCGGCGCAAACATCATCGCGGCGACTTGGCAGGCGATTGTCGAAAGCATCGAATACGGATTGCAGGTCAGCGGGCAGTGATTCAAACTCTCCTTTTCAAGTCAAACCAATCAGAACTTACGCAAATCTGGGAGCCAAGGACTGCAGGCATCATTGATCCGGCTGGTGACTGCCAATCTCTGAGCGCCGGAGGCGCGGCCTGTTTATAGTATCGAGCCGGAGGAATTCGCTCTAGCTCCGTAGGAGCGGCCTATGCTGTGTGACGATAGGTCGCTCCTACGGAGCTAGGGGAATATCCCTAACGTCTTCTATAAACAGGCCGCGCCTCCGGCGCTCGGAATCAAAAGCTACGTTTTCTGCATGCGCCAGTAAAATCATCATGGTGTGCTGCGCTGAGAGACGACGTGCCATTTCAACGCGCCACGCGCGAAAGCCAGCACGCGAGCCGCGTGCGCTCCCAGGGACAATGCGATTTGACTTCTCTCTGCGGCTTGAATAGGCTTCTCTCCGCCATCTTCAAAAGGGTTTGCCTATGAGCCAACGGACGGTCTTCATCAGCTATACGCACGAAGATAAGCGCGACGCCGATAAGTTAATCGCCGATCTCGAAGCGGCTGGGCATGCTTGCTGGATTGATTCCACCGCCATCAAAGGCGGCGATGAGTGGGCGAAGATGATCGCGGAGGGCATCAACAACTCCTACGCTCTGGTGCCGATCATCACGGAGCGGGCACGCCGCAGCCAGTGGATGAGGAAAGAAATCATCTGGGCGCAGAAGAGGGATGTACGCATCATCCCCTGGGCGCTCGAAGACCTGACGGATGCGAGTGAGTTCATGCTGCTGGTGGATTGCCAGTGGGTGATGGGCTTCGACGGTGACTATGCGATTGCGCTCGCCAAGCTCCTGCGCGCCTTGCCTAGCCCTGCGCTGTCTGCTCTTGGCGCTGCCGCCCCGCACAGCTTGCGGCGCAAAGCGGAACTGGACTATCTCGAATTTCTCCAATTCAAAGAACTGGCTGCCGATAGATACACGGCGATGGGCGGCGACTCGCAGCAAAAACCGCAGCCCATCGAAATGCGCCAAACCTTCGAGTTACTGCCGATGGGCAAGCTGCGCGAGGAGCGGCGACAGTTTGACGATGCGGTCAAAGAGATTTGTCGCCTCCGCTGCGCTGTGCTGCTGGGCGAACCGGGCGGCGGCAAAACCTCCACCCTGCGCAAGCTCTCGGCCGTGCTGGCTGAGGCCGCCGAGCAAGACCTCAACGCCCCGCTGCCGCTGTTCATCGAGTTGGGCAAGTGGGATGAGCCGGAGCAACCACTCGAATCTTTTATCACCAGGCAACTCGGCCCGCTCGGGCCTACGCTCAACCCGCTGCTCAAGGAAAAACGTGCGGCGCTCCTGCTCGACGGCTTGAACGAATTGCCCACCGGCCAGCGCGCCGCCAAGTATCCACAGGTGCAAAGTTTCATCAAACAACACCCGCAATTGCTCGCTGTCGTCTCTTGCCGCGAATTGGATTACACACTCGATCTCGGCTTCGACCTCATCAAGATCACACCGCTCGACCCATTGCGGATTCGTGAATTCGCCGGGCGCTACCTCGGCGAAGAAAAGGGCGAGGCGCTCTTCTGGCGCTTGGCCAGTGCAGAGGTGCGCGCCACGTGGGAAGTCTGGCAAAGAGCCGGGGCGAGCTTTGAAATGTTTTGGACTGCGCCGGACATTCCCAAAGAAAATCCGAATGTCTACAGCCTCACCTCTGGCGAGCAAGATCGTGTCTGGCGCGAAAAGGAGCGCGGCCAACACACGTTGCTGGAACTGGCGCGCAATCCGTATATGCTGCTCATGCTGACCAGCGTCTATGCCGAGCAGGGCAAATTGCCGGAGAATCGCGGCGAGTTGTTCCAGTTGTTTGTGGTGATGCTGCTCAAGCGTGAGCGCATCGCGGAAAGCGAGCAGGCCCAGTTGACCGAGGGTCTCGCGCGCGTCGCTTACGAAATGCAGATTCGCCGCGCCAATGACCAGACGGGCGATGCGCTGACCGTGCTGCCCAAAGATGAAGTGAACGCTATGCTGGATGAGCGGCTGCTCTATCTGGCGGCGAGCGCCAACTTCCTCAGCGTAGGCGAGCAGGTGCGCTTCACGCATCAACTGCTGCAAGAATATTTCGCCGCCAAATTCATGGATGGTGAAATGCGTGCCGGGCGGTTGCAAGCGACCGGCATCTGGCCGCCTGAGCGTTGGTGGGAGCGCACCAATTGGGAAGAGGCCGCCATCCTGCTGGCTGGCTTGTACAGCGATGATTGTACGCCGGTCGTCGCATGGCTGGCGGAGGCGAACCCGGAAGTAGCGGCGCAATGCGTGGTGCGCAGCGGAGCTATGCTTGCTACAGCCACGCGCGAACGTTTGCGGTCACAGTGGATTCCCCGGCTGACTGATCTTCAGCACGACCCGGAACCCTCGGCGCGGGCAGCGGTCGGACGCACTCTGGCACTGACCGATCTGGACAATCGCCAGGGCGTGCGGATTGTGCGTGACGCCAGCGGTGTGGCGCTGCCTGACATTGATTGGGTAGAGATTCCCGGCGGTGAGTTTCAGTACGGTGATGAAAGCGAATATGCCGCCAAGCCGCAAAGACCCACGTTGCCCACTTTCCACATCAGCCGCTACCCAGTAACTTATGCTCAGTTCCAGACCTTTCTGGATGATCCCGAAGGTTACGCCAATCCGCAGTGGTTTGCCGGACTGGCGGCGCGCGATGACGACCGCCGGATGGACGAACAGTATTTTAAATTCGCCAACCATCCGCGCGAGACAGTAAACTGGTATCAGGCGCTGGCCTTCTGCCGCTGGTTCTCGTGGCGGCTAGGCAGCGCATATGACTTGAAGAAGGTGGGGGAATGGGCAGTGCGGTTGCCGACTGAGTACGAATGGGAGAAGGCGGCGCGCGGCCGCGAAGGGCGGCTCTATCCTTACGCTGGCGAATTTGACGCGGCGAAAGGTAACACGGATGAAACAGGCATCGGCCAGACCAGCGCAGTCGGCATCTTCCCGCAGGGAGCATCTCCTTACGGTGTGATGGACATGAGCGGGAACGTCTGGGAATGGTGTCTGAGCAACTATGACAAACCGGTACTCGATGTGCGGAAAGAGAACCTAAGGACGGAAAAGACTCGCGTCCTGCGGGGCGGCTCGTGGATCGACAATCAAGACTTTGCGCGGGCCGTCTACCGGGGCTTCAATCGTCCGGCCACTCGTGACTTCAGTGTCGGTTTTCGGGTGGTGGTGTGGCGTCCCCCTTCTCAATAGGTTTTTCTGAACTCTGAAGGGGCGGTGCGCGAAGCGCAGGCGCGTAGCGCCAGCCCCTTCCGAAAATTTTTATTTTTTTGACCAAGCGAGTATGATGTTCGAGCAGCGCAAGCTGCGGGGTTCGCTGCGACGCACCTGCGGGGCGGCTCGTGGATCAACAATCAAGACAATGCGCGGGCCGTCTACCGGAACAACAATCATCCGGCCAATCGTAACAACAATATCGGTTTTCGGGTGGTGGTGTGGCGTCCCACTCCTTTAGTCCCTCTTCCAGGGAAATTCGCGCGGGCGGATTTCGAGCCGTCCCTTTGTGAGCAGAGCCGACGGCTTCCGGGATTGCTGGCCGAGTACGCTTGGCCAGCCGAGGCGAAGAGCTAGAGAAGGCGCAGCCGGGTCCCGTCCGCACGGGCGAAACACACCGTCGGGCGCATATTCAACGAGGCCGTGAGCGGATGACAGCCGTCATCCGCCCGCGGTTGAAGTCGCTTTCATCCAGCCACCCAGCAACCGTCCGATCTCCGCGACCATCTCGCTGACATGCCGGTATTGCCCGTCGTTGAGCCATCTCCATTGATGCGCCAACCGGAGATAAAGCCGCAGTTTGTTCAAATCGGCATCAGCGGCGCGCAGATGTTTCTGGCGGGTGGTTCCGCCCTGGTTGAGCGCGTCAAACAACGCTTCCTGAAAATCGAGCGCGGCGTTCATCAAACGCTGCGTGACGGTGTGGCAGTAGATTTTCGGAAACCGTTCTGACCGGATGCGTAAAAATTTTCGGCGGCGTCTGCGGCGCAGAGGTGGTGGTAGGCGACCGGACGGCGGTGCAGATCGCAGGCTTCAATCATCTATGATTGCCCTCACTAGCCCAGCGGAAGTAGAATGACCGCGCGAGAAATTCTGATCGCAGGGAGAAGAGCGTATGGCCAATCAGCAATTCCCGATTGTCATGGAAGAAGTGACCGACCCCGAAGAGTTGGCTAAAGCGCGGGCGCGGCGCGAGCGTTTTGACCGCAACTCCGCCTGGTTTCAAGCGCACGCAACGGAGATTTTCGAGCGCCATTGCGGCCAGTGCGTCGTGATTGCTGGCGAGGAGTTGTTTGTGGCAGACACACCGGAAGAAGCGTGGGCTTTAGCTGACGCGGCGCACCCTGAAGATGAAGGCAGCTTTATTCAATACATCCCCAAGGATAAGGTAGCGCGAATCTATGCAAATTGGCGGTGAGTGGTTTCTTTTCGCTGATGGCATTGAACGTCCCGTCATTCGCGGCGAAATCTTGGCGGGCGACGGCGCCTGGCTACAGGCCCCTTTCCTGGTAGACACGGGCGCTGATCGTACGGTATTCAGTGGGGCAATCCTGGCGAAGCTGGGATTGCAACCTATCTTCCCTCAGGAACGCATCAGCGGCCTCGGTGGTTTGGCGGATTCGGTCGTGGTAGAAACTCAGATCCAGCTCACGCGCGAGACAGGCGGCCAAGTCGCATTTCACGGACAATATGCCGCCGTCATTGAAATCGAAGCACTCGACGTCAGCATCCTGGGCCGCGACATTACCGGTTTATTTGCCGTGATTGTTGACCAGCCGGGCAATGTTGTCTGTCTGCTGGGGCAACGGCATCGCTACACGATTGGGACAGACTAGCCTTGTCAGCCTAAAGGCAAGGCGTCGGGGCTTCAGTTACGAGACGCTCAAATTACCAACTATTCCCAGGCATTATCTCAAGCATCATGACGAGACTGTCTGGCATTGATGATCTTCAATCCTTCTATCGGCAGAAGGGGAACGACCTTGAAAGCGCACCTCAAGAAAATCCACCTGCTGATCGGGCTGCTGGGCGTCGTGATCTTCTTGCTTACCGGCCAATATATGAACCACTTCATCCACGCCGCGATGGAGCAGAGCGACCGGCTGCGTTTCTCGACGCGTGCCAATCACATTTACATTCTGATGTCGGCGCTCTTGAACCTTGCGCTCGGTTCATATCTCAGGGTGAGTGCGGGCAGATGGCGCGCGCGACTGCAAATGGTCGCGTCGTCGCTGATCATCCTGGCTCTCGTCACCTTGATCGGCGCTTTTTTCTACGAACCCAAAGACAGCATTGACCGCCCCTTCACCACGTGGGCGATGATCGCCAACTTGACGGGTGCGGCGCTTCACGCCTTGAGCGCGCTCAAGAGTGAAACCTCAAACGAATCGCGATAACTTTCGCTTGCCTGCTCAATCATCGTTCGGTTCGCTCCTTCGCTTGGCGTCGCGCTTGACGTAAAGCTTCGGCGATAGCTGAGGGTGCGGCTGGCTCAGGCGATGGAGGGGTGTCCTGGTCTTTCACTTCAGCCGAGATCGGAGTTGCTTGCGGCGCAGGCGATGAGGACGCGGCTGGTTTGCGTTGTGGCGCAGCCATTCGTTTGGGTCGAGGCCGCGGCATGCGCTCCATCAACCACGCTGGTAACTTCGCCGCTGTAAGCAAACCGGTGTGGCGTTCCAATATTTCCAGCAACAGCAAGGCTACCGCCAGCAGCAACAGCCATTGACCGAGCGCGATCAAACGCGGCTGCCGCGATAAATCTTTCCATACGCCGGATAATTCGATGCGCTCTTTGCCGCCCGTGGCTTGAGCCAGATGCGCGAGCGCCGTTGCGCCTTCTTCTGCCGCTGAAGGCTTGAATTCCGGCGAATATGGCAATGTGACTGGGGCCATTTGCCAACGCCCGGCTCCGGCGACTTCGACGGTTGCGAGCGCTGTTTCATTGCCTCGCAGCGGAATCTGCATCTCCAGCGTATCAGCCGAAACCCAGCGCATCGGCGCGCGTTCCGCCACGGGCTTGCCTCCCGGCGCGGCGCGCAAGGTCGTCACCTTCGGTAATTCCGCGAGCGCCGCTGTGTTTTGCTCTGCGCTCTTTTCGGGGTCGAGATGCAACTGAAGGTTGAGAACGCCGTTTCTGACTTCTTGCGTGAGCAGCAAATTGCCGGGCAAGTTGCGGACATCGCCCGCCGTCCAACGCGCCAGGCTCGTGAAGAAATCTCCGGCCTCTTTCCAACTCGCAAACGCTCCGGCATAAGCGCCATCGGCTTCGCCCGTGTAACACAAAACGCGGCCCGCGCCCGCTTGCCAGGCCGCCGTCACCGGCGCTTTGTATTCATCGGTCGTAATCGCGGCGAGGTTCGCCTCTGGGCGCAGGTAACATAGATTGTAGCCGCCGAGCGGCGGCGCGGCTTCGTACTTCTTGCCGGTCAAGGTCACGAGGCCCCCAGTGAATTGAATCGGCGTGGCTTCTTCGACAAACGCGCTGCGCGAGACGACGAAAGTGTCTTGCGCAAACAGACGCGGCAATTCTTCGGCGTTCGTAGTGAAGAAAATCTGCCCGCCGCCGCGACGCGCAATGTCGCGCAGCAAGTCAGCATCTTGATCCCTAGGAGTGCCGAGGCCGATGACACTCACCGTGATGCCCGCCTGATGGCACTGAGCGAGCAGCTCTTGATACTTGCCTGGCTCTTCCGAATCCGCTGCGTCGGCGAAAAGGATGATGTGGCGCGTCCCGGCTTTGGCTTTGAGCAACATCTCGGCGGAAGTCGAGAGAGCTTCAAAGATGAAGATGCCGCCGCCGCCCGAATCAATCCGCAAGATGTCGTTTCTGACCTTTGCTTTGTTCTCCACCGCCGCCAGATCCGCGATGATGTGGGACGAACTATCAACCGCGACCACGCCGAATTCATCCATCGGCGAAAGCAGGTCGAGCACCTGCGCAGCGGCCACATTCGCCAAGTCCATCTTCGTGCGTCCACCACCCGCCGCCACAGCCATACTGCCTGAACGATCCATCGCCACGACGAGCGCGAGCGCCAACTTACGATGCTCGCGCCGCAGTTCCATCGAGACCGGCAGAATCGGTTCGAGCGGCGAGCGGAAATAACCGCCCGGCCCATAAGATTGCCTGCCCCCGGTCATCATCAATCCCGCGCCCGTCTCACTCACCCACGCCGCGATGGTTTCCATCCCGCGCCCACCGATCTTTTCCGCCGGAATATTTTCGAGCAGCAAAGCCGAGTAGCGTGATAAAGCTTCGAGCGACCATTCGCACGCTTCGGGCGTCGCAACCTGAATTTGCAGACCGCCAGCCGCGAGCGCACGCGCGAGGCCCGAATTGCGCGAAGGCGAAACCAGGAGCAGCGGCTTCGGCCCTTGCACGCCGACGAGCAGTTTGGCCGAGTTGTTCTCCGGCATCGGGTCGGGGCTGCTGCTTGCGATTTTCAGCACATAGCCTTGCGTGCCCGGCGCATCGGCGCGGTCGCGAAAGGTAAGACGATTCAATCCGGTGCTGACCGCTGCGCGACCTGCCGCCAGCGTTTGATCGCCGCGTTTCAATTCGTAAGAGATTTCCTGTTGCAAGGGCGAGCGAATCCACGCCGTCATCATAAACGCTTCGCCCGGCGCGACCACGGTGGGCGCGTCAAGCTGTGAGATCGCCAGATCGTTGGCGGAAGTGCGTTGCAGCGAGCGATAGTCAATCGCCACGCCGCGCACGGCAGCGCGGGCAGCAATATTCAATGGGTCTTTACCCGTCCACCGCCCATCGGAAAACACGACGATCTTGCCTGGCGAGGTTTGCGGAATGAGCGCGAGCGCTTTTTCCAATGCTTCAGACAGATTCGACGCCTCACGCCCGACTTCACTGGTGAAGCCTGCGAAAGCGCCTGTTTGCGGCGCGCGGTCAATCGCGGCGTTTTGTCCGAACGAGATCACGGCCAGGCGATCATCCGCGCTCATGGCGCGCTGAAGCAATTCAATCGCCTCTTTCTCTCCGGCTTCGCTGCCCGGCGGCATCGAAAGGCTGCGATCAACGACGGCGATGACTATCCCTGCGCGGCTCGGCAATTTCACCGCCAGCCCGCACAGTGCGAGTAAAATCAGCAGCAGTGTCGCCAATCGCAGCCAACGCAAAAAGCGCGACGGTAACGGCCACACCCACCACGACACGAGCAGCGGGATGGCGAGCAGCAGCCAGATTGGATGAAGCAAAGTCACCATTGCTATCTACTTCTAACTGTCCATTGTCCATTGTCCACTACCCATCAAGAAGGCCTTCAGTCAAAGCCTTCTCTGACGATCAATGGATAGTGCATGACATGCCCTAACTTGATGCCATTGATCTCACCCGCGAGCCGCCAGCACCGCGTGTGCGCTGAGCGTCAACAACGCCAGCAAGAGCGCAACCCACGCCACGCTTGTATATTCCCATTGCAAGGCCGTTGCCTGCGTCCAGTCGCCCCAGCGCCCGCTCGCGCATTCCGCCAGATCGGACTCTTCCTGACGCAGCGCATTCGAGGCGAAGACATACTTCGCTCCGCCAGCATCAAGCTCATAGACGCCGATGCCATCGGCCTTCACGGTCATCGTGCGATCACGCACCGGCAACTGGCGCGCTTGATGATCGGGCGGAGTGACGCGCACTGATTCAACATTGGCATCGAGCGTGAGTGCAGTTTCCGCTCCTAGTCGCACATTCGTTGGTCTGACGCCCGGCACAGCGCGCGCGCGCCAGGAGATCATGTTCCAAATCAGAATCGGCCAGTTGGGTGTTTCGTGCAGCGTGGAGAGATCGAGCCGCAAACGCAAGCGCACGTCATGCTTTCCCGCGCGTTCGAGGTCAGTCAGCAATGGCACGTTTCCCGCCGTGATGATCGGCGTTCCGGTGAATTGCTCGCTCTTGCCGCCGCCCCACACCACACCGCCGAGCGATAAGCCTTCCGTCAAGGGATGCGCGCGATCTACGACGAACGGGCCGAGAAAGCTTGCGGCATTCGGCTCGCTGATCAGGCGCAGCATCCAGGCTGATGCATTTTCCGCGTTCGCATCCGCTTGATCCGTGATAACGAGTTCAGGATCGCTCGCGGTGAAGGAGACTTGTTGTGATGCTTGCGCGGCTTTTTCCAGGAGCGCGCGCAAAGCGTCATTGCGCACGCGCATTTCGACGCGCACTGGTTTGCGCGGTTCGGGAAGTAAAATGACTTCGTTATCCAGCGCCAGCGCATCCTCACTCAACCGCGCGCGCAAAGCAAGGGTGCCGGTTTTGAGTTGGAGCGTCACGCGGCGCGTTTCGCGCGGCCCAAGCTCGATTGATTGTTGATGTATAGAAGCTGGCGAATTGCAAGCGGCATTTTGCGCTGGACACTCCGCGACGCTGAGCGTTGTTTTGCTAGCTTGAGCGGAGAGATTGGCGATTTCCAGCCAGCACACTTCTTGACCATCGCGTGTGGTGCGGCTGGCGTTGACGAAAGCAATATTCGGTCGTGCGCTGCCGAAGGCCCACCATTGCAACCGGCTCTCGTTGGGAGCTTGCGTTGGCGCGTGGTCGGTGACAGCGAGCACGCGCGCTCGCGCGCCGCCGAGTTCAAAAGCGAAAGCAATCGCGGCTTCCAGATCCGCTTCCGGCGCGCGGCATTGCCAGCCTTGCAATTGCTTCATCGCTTGTTCCGGCGTGTTAATAGCTTCGCCGAGCACCTGCGGTGTTTCCCGCGCGAGCACCAAACGCACGGGCGCGTAACCGCGCAACTCACGCTCAATCGCCGCGCCCGCGCGGGCACGAGCGCCATCTTCTCTATCCGCAAGCAGCGAAAAAGAATCATCGAGCACGATCACGAGCGGACGCTGGCTCTCTCCGGCGCGACTGACCGGCCCGGCTGCCGCCATGACGATCAAAAGCAAGATCGCCAGTTCGAGAAAGAAAAGTAGCGGCGTCTGCAAGCGCTCAAAGCGCCGCCCACCCTCGCGCCGCTGCCGCTCATCAAGCCAGAGCATTAGGCTGGAAACCTGATGCTCGCGCCCGCGCTGACGCAGCCAGTAAATAGCCACCAGTGCGGGCACGGCAAGAAGCGCGATGAAGGCCAGTGGAGCAGTGAAGATCGGCAGCATGCTTTCAGTAGTTGAAGTTCAGCTCGCTTTCAAAATTTCTGCCGCCGCCAGTTCCGACAGATTCCATCCATCCACAACTTGCTCGGCTATTACCTGGGTCATGACGGCTCCCGCCTGGCGGCAGGCGCGATGCCAATTCTGTTCGTGCCTAGAGAGCGCCGCACGATAACGCTTGATGGCCGCGTCATCTACTACGATCTCGCGCTGCTCTTGCGTCTCGGTATCAACCAGTCGCAAGCGCCCACGCGCCGCCGGGGCGATGTCAGCTTCGGCCAGCACTTGCACTACGATGACCGCCGTTGCGCCGCGCGCAAGATGTTGCAAGACCAACAGCGGCTCGCACAACCAGAGCAAATCGCTGAGCAAGACTCGCACACCTTGACGCCGCCACATCGGCGCAGCTTGCATGAAGCTATCCGCCGGATTGCCGCGATAATCGAAATCCAGGCCCGCCCACCGTGACGGCAGATCGTGGCTATTTTCGACTTTGAGGCATTGCCCGCGCGCGACCCACGCCGTGCGCGAATAACCGGCATTCGCCGCCGCCACCGCGAAGATCGCCGCGAGACCCAACGCCGCTTGAGCTTTCGCGCTTTCCGCTAAGGCCATCGAACGCGAGCCGTCAATCACCAGATCGAGATGCGGGCTGACCTCTTCGCGGTAAAGTTTGATGATCGGTTTATCCGTGCGCGCGAAGGCGTTCCAATCAATGCGCCGGGGATCATCGCCCGGCTGATATTCGCGGTGATCTTTGAATTCGAGCGAGCTGCCCGCGCTAAAACCCAGATGCCAGCCCAAGCTGCCCACTGCCGCTTGACGCGGAATCGTCAGGCTGTAACGCATCCCAGCTTGCTCTCCCGCAATCAATGCTTGGCGATATTCTTCATTCATCGCGCTGAAAACTCCCGTTGAGCGAGGCGACGCTCTTTCGCTTTCAACAGCATGTGACTCTCCGGTGGAGAGTCGCTATTGCCCTCGGTACTCATTCATTCTGACAAGCGCAACTCAACGATGCCGGATGGCGGCTCGCTCTCACGGAAAGGCCGAAAGTTCTTCACGGCCTCAATCAGCCACGGCAGATTGACAGCAGTGACCGGCGCAGCCCAGGCACAAGTGAAGATGAAATAAAGCTCGCGCGATTCTTTGATCCCCCAAGCGAAAGGGTTGCCAATGAGCCAACTGCCTACTTCTTCCGTCTTCCAGCCCTCGTTGAAGGACAACAAGTATCCGATGAGGAAAGGGACAATGCTGCCGAGCGCGAGCAAGACAACGCTGACCAGCCAGGTCGCGCCGGGCGGCAATCTGCGCAGCAAATACCGCCGCAACGCCGCCCCGGTGAGCGCGTAACAATAAGCATAGAGGCTCAGACCTCCCATCCAAATCAGAGCTTCTCTTTTATCTGACTGGCCCTTGAAACCCGGAAAAATCTCTCCCCACACCCACAAGAAACCGAGCGAGAAGCCAATCATGAGGCAAGACCATACGACGCCGCTGGCTGCGCCGCTGAAGAATGGAAAAACGATCATCCGCCACCACCCAACGGGAACCTTTCGCGCCACGCGGCGGCCCAATTGCTCTCGCTCACTGACCGCGGCAAAGAGTGCTATGCAACCGATGATGACGCTCAAAACCATCCACACGATGACCGGCTCGCAAGTTTTCTCCACCCGACTCCAGATCGCGGTTGCGACACCCGATAAGAGCCAGGCGCTCGACAAAAACAATCGCACCGGCAAGGCGCGATTGGCCGTCGCCGGAGTAATGAGCGCAACCGAAAGCACAAAGAGCGCTCCGCCCATGCTCAGAACGACCAGCGCAATGGCCAATGCTGGCCCCCAAAAGTCCCAACTATTGAGTGCGCTGCCCACACCGAAGCGCATCAATCCAGCGGCTCCGGCCATCGTCAACCCAAATGCCATCCACAGCGTATTGAGAGCCAGCAAGCCGTAGATCACTTTGAAGACGCGATTGCCCGGCAGGCAGGCGATGAAAACTCCGATCTGACTGCACACGATGATGACTGTGAAGCTCAGTGCGAGCACGATAAAAACGGACGGCAGATCCACGCCCCGCAAAAAATAGGTAAAGGTCAGAAACGGCATGCATGCGCTGAAGATCAAGGTGGTGATCGCCGCCGCCGCAAGCAGCTTGCCCGCGATGATGCTACGCGGGCGGATCGTAGTGATGAAGAGCAAATCAACGTTGGTATCGGAGCGCTCGGCGAGCAAGCGCACCGCCGTGTAGATCGGCACAAAGAGCAAACTGGCAGCGAGCAGCACGCCGAGCAGGATCATGAAGGTTTCCTGTCCAGCCTGGAAATTCCCGCTCACATCACGGCTTATCAGCAGGTAGATCGCAATCGCCGCGAGTTGAATCGCGAGCAAGACCAGGAGCACGGCTGAGACGAACCGGCTCTGCACCGCCTGCCGCAGTTCTTTGATGACGATGGGATTGAGCGCCTCGCTCAGGCGCGCGGTCAAACTCATTGCACGGCTCCCGTCGTGATGCTCATAAAAACTTCTTCGAGGTTGGCGCGTTGCTGCCGGAACTCGACGATTGGGTGGCCGCGCGCAATCAAGGCCGCGAGCAGTTCGCACGCCGCTTCTTCCGGCCCATCTAAATCAACTGCTACTTCATCGCCGACGAGACGCACCGCTTCAACGCGCGGCAGCTCGAGCAAGTCCCGGCGCAAATCTTCCTGCTCGCCTAACGAACGAATCATCACCGCGCGGCGCGGGATGTGATTGGTCAAGAGGTCTTGGATCGCGCCCGCTGTCAAGATGCGGCCCTGCTCAATGATCACCGCGCCGTGGCAGATTTCGGCGAGTTCCGTCAGGATGTGCGAGCTGATGAGGATCGCTTTGCCTTGCGCCGCGAGCACGCGCAGCAGTTCGCGCAGCTCGACACGCGCCCGCGGATCCAGGCCCGCTGCCGGTTCATCCATAATCAGCACTGGCGGATCGTGCAGCAGTGCGCGCGCCAGACTCAACCGCTGCTTCATGCCTTTGGAAAGGGTGTTGAGCATCTTTTCGCGCAATGGAGTGAGATTGGTGAATTCTTCCACGCTCGCTATCACCTGCTCGCGCTTCGCGCCTTTGATCCCGTAAGCGCGAGCGAAAAAATCCAGATAATCATGCACTGACATATCACGATGCGTAGGCAAAGCATCGGGCATATAACCGATCAGGTGACGCGCGCGCTCTGGCTCTTCAACAACTGAGACGCCATCGAGCAGCGCATCACCATCGGTTGGCTCATCGAGCGTCGCCAGGATGCGCATGGTCGTGGTCTTCCCTGCTCCGTTGGGGCCGACAAAGCCGACGACCTGGCCGGAAGAGAAAGCAAACGACACATCGTCGACCGCGTGCGTGTGGCCGAAATGTTTTTTCAGATTGACGACTTCAATCTTCATTGTTCCTAAATCAGTACCGGGAGCGGTAGCGACTCTCCACCGGAGAGTCGCATGCGGCTGGACTCATGAGCGCACAGTTCTGGGAGCGGCCGGTCGCTACCGCTCCCGGTACTGATCCGGACTCTCCTGCTTGATGCCGTAAACCATGGCCAGTGACTTTTTCGTTCTCGCACTGCGCAAGCCCTCTTCGAGAAACGGACTGGCTTCGAGCACTGCGAGGTAACATCCTGGCCGCAAGAAAGCATCGGGATTTTTCCGCAAACTCTCAAAGCCTTCGAGCCAATCCTGGCTGAAGGTCATGCGCATACCTCCCAGCCCTCTTTGCACCTGACCTAGCGGCTGCAACTGAGCGGAGGCGCCAGCCGCGATCTTGTCGGCGGTATGCATCCTTCCATCCTGATCGGCCCACCAAAGCTGGCGAATGTCCGCGCCCAGGCCGTTGACCGCCGTGAATGAGCCATTCGCTTCGCGCCGTAGCGAGAGCCGTTCGCGCCGCACTTCGCTCTTACGCACGGTGAAATGCGCAGGTGCGCGCGCCGCAATCCAACCCGTGGCTAGATGTTGATCCTGCGTCCAATCCACGCTCCGCAATGAACTGCCCTGCCCTATCCAGTAAGGCGGCTGCGGCGCGGTCAACTCTGTCTCGTAACTGAAGTGCAGCCCTTCGCCCGGCGTGAGCGGTGAATAAAAAGCCAGCCAGCCGATGGTCGTGGCCTGATGCGATTGCTCATCCAAAATGGTGAGCGTTTCCGTGCGCGTGTATGCTGAGATGCCTTCAGCCCACAAAGCATAACCTGAGACCGCCAAACAAGTCGCCAGCGAAATGGCCGGAACCGTCCACAGCATCCAGAGCTTCTTTCGCTTGCGCGCGAGCAGCACGAGATTGGCCGGGCCAATCGTGATCGCAAACACGAGCATCAAGACGAACAGGCCGCGCACCGGCGTGTTTAGTCGCTCCACCACCGGGAACTTGAGGTTGGCGTCTGACCGGGCAAAGCCGCGCGCCCAGGGAGTGCGTGACCTTGTCCATACCAATCTGATCGCCTGCCAATGTGCCCAGCCAACCTGCGTAGCATCAATCTCGCCGGTCACGATCATCTCGCCGAACCCGACGTGGTAAACGGGTAGTCTCGGTCCCCGCGCGCGAGGTTTCTTCTTGGCCGCCGCAACCGACGATGGTTCTTCCTCCTGATTCCCATCAGTGATTTCCTCACGCCAGCCTTGCCATTGCGACGGCACAGGCCAGGTTCCCAGCACCATGAGCGAGCCGCCGCATTCCAGGTAATGCCACAAAGCCGATTGCACTGCCGCAGGCATAGAATGCAGATCTTCGCTCGTCACGACTACGCCGTCGTAACGTGAAAATCCAAGCCAGTTCGTGCTCCACTCTTGTACCGGCCAATCGGATGATGGGTAAATCACTTGTTTGCGGCTGGCAGAGTCAGTGAATGCGAATTCGCCTTGATCCAGAAAACGCTTTTTGCTGGCGCTCTGGCTGACGAGCAAATGAATCGTTTCATCCGTCGGATTCCACCCCATCCCGCCAGCCTGGCTCAAATTCAATGGCAGGGCTTCGGCTTGGCTTTGACCGTCAATGATGATTTCCAGATCGTTGCCGCTCAGCGGCCAGGGCGGTTGAAAGAGCGAAACCACAGCGGTTGTTGAAGCCGCGACTTCAACGGTGCGCTTGATTTCGCGGATGATGTGGCCACGCCTGGAAAAAGATGTCGCTGGCAGGCTCACCGTCACCTGATGTGACCGCGTGGGCGAGAGGTTGGTGAGCGAAACGCGGTATTCGAGATAGCCGTGCATGCTGCCGCCGGAACTCAGAGCATCGGCTTTGACGTTGATGTCGCCAAATTGCTTGGCCGCCGGTGGCGGCGTGGTCGTCAGTGTGAAGCCGCCGGTTTGCGCATCTGCCCGCGTTGGCGCAACCAGGAGTAAGACGCTAGCCAGGTACCAGGCAGCGCAACTCAACCAGCTTCGGCGCAGCGCACGAAAGCCGCGCACGTAAAAATGATCCTGTATCGCTGCGCGATTCATCACTTCGCCTCCACGATCTCCAGATCGCGCGGCAGCTTGAGTTCAGTTTCGTCCAGCCGCGCGAGCAGCCCGCGAATCACCGTTAATGCATCCACGCCATCAAAGCGCGCTTTGTAGTTGAGCACCAGCCGATGGTTGAGAACGTGCGCGGCCACCGCTTTGACATCCTCGAAGCCGACGGTCGGCCTGCCTGCGAGCAGTGCCATGGCGCGGGCGGCTTCCGCTATCGCAATCGCCGCGCGCGGCGAAGCGCCATACGAAACATAGCTCCGCACTTCATCCGTCGCCTCCGCACCCGCCGCGTGCGTCGCCGCCACAAGTCGCGCGATGTAACGCGAAACCGCGCGCGGCAAATAGATGCGCTCCATAACATCAAACATCTTCTGCAACTGCTCACTGCTCACATTGAATACCGTCATCGGCGGCTCGCCGCGTCGCCGCGTCGTGATGATCTGCTCCATCGTCTCGACATCCGCGCTGGAGACAATGAGCTTGAAAAGAAAACGATCCAGTTGCGCTTCCGGCAGCGGATAGGTTCCTTCGAGTTCGATAGGATTTTGCGAAGCGAGCACGAAGAATGGATCGGGCAATGGGCGCGTCTGGCCGAGCAGTGTCACGGCGTGCTCTTGCATCGCTTCGAGCAAAGCCGACTGCGTCTTGGGCGAAGCGCGATTGATTTCATCGGCGAGCAGCAGATTGGTAAAGACTGGGCCGGGGTGAAATTCCAGACCGCGTCGGCCATCCGCTTCCTGCTGCAAAATGTGCGCGCCGAGAATGTCGCTCGGCATCAAATCGGGCGTGAACTGCACGCGCTTGAATTGAAGTTGGAAAAGTTCGCCGAGCGCCTTAACGAGCGCTGTCTTGCCGACGCCGGGTAAGCCTTCGAGCAGGATGTGGCCGCGACTCAAAATTCCGGCCAGCACCAAACGATGGAGTTCGGAGCGGCCGAGCAGAATGCGATCCAGTTCGGCGAGCGTTTTGTTGAGCAGTTCGACAGCGGGTTGCAATTCTTCCGGCTGCAAGAGGGTTTCGAGGACTTCTGTGTTGTGCATCAGCTTAAATCAGGAAAGCAAGCAATCACGCGCTACTTGCCTTGAGGACGATCAAAGTAGCGTTTCACTGCACCTTTATGGCGCGGCAGAATGGTTTGCGTATAGGCTGAGCCGCCACCCGGCGCAGCCGTATTGAGCGCACCGGCGCTGACTGTTTTGTTCTGCCCCACGGTCGGCGCTCCCGCGCTGAGTCCAAGCAGTTGGCTTTCTGACAAACCGGCTAGTGCCGCGGGCGAGAGTACCTGCTCCTTGAATTTCGCGCCTTTCTCAGAGCTGCCATCAGTCCATGTCATCGCCGCATCACCGCGCCCGCGATCCACGCCGCCTTTCCCACCCTCACACCACTGACCGACGGCATCAGAGACTGACATCTTGTTTGCGTTCTCCTTCAGGAATTGAGCTAGCCCCGCATTATCCGCTTGTCCGCCCGACTTGAAATTCTTGCCGTCAATCATCCCGGCTTGGTTCAGCTTCGAGAGTTGCGCGTTGAGTGCGGCTTTGTTCTGCTTGAGCGCCTTGGCCATTTCTTTAAGTTGCTCCGGCGTGAACGATCCCGACTTCATCGCGGCCTGCGTTTCGGCAGAAAGATTCTGAGCCAGCGACTGATTCTCTTCCGCCGCTTTCTTCATCATCTCAGCCAGCGTCTGCATGGCTTCGGTCGTCAACTGAGGACTCATCGCGCTGGCACCCGTTTGCAATCCTTCGGCCAACGCCTCGGCTTGCTTCAAGCGTTCAGCTTTGGCAGCAGCGTTTTCAGCGGCCTCTTTCGCGGCGCGATCAAGCGCTCCGCTCAAATGATCGAGCGCTTCCCAGGTTTTGGCCGGGTCGGTGCCTTCGGCTTCGGCTTTCACCTGATCGAGTTTTTGCTCTAACGTTTCAGCCTGCGAAACGGAGAGCAGTTTCTCTTCTTTCAGCATCTCGATCTCAGCCGCGAGTTTCTGCGCCTCGCTTCCGACATCGAGCGTGCGCCCTGCGTTCATCGAGGCCCAACGTACCGGCGCCACCAGACTGACGATGACGAAGACGGCGGAGGCCGCGAGCAGCGCCCAAGCGCGCGCGGCACGCCAACGCAAACGCGGCAAACGCGGCTCCGGCATGCGGTCTCGCCACTCGCCTAACCTTGCTTCCCCCGAAGCCATCAACAGCCCGCCGCAGTGGCTTTGCTGATCGAGCAAGGCACTCACGGTCGCCCGCGTTGGCCTACGCCGCTGAGCCAACACGACGGCCAAACCGACAGCCAGCAGCGCACCAACAATACCAACCCACAGCCACCAGCGCGGCAACCCTGCCGTCACGCGCCACACCAGCGCCGCAATGCCCCAACCAAAGCTCCAGAGGGTCAGAAAACTGAGCGCATATTTGAGGGTGATGAGACCAGTCAACCGGCGCATAAAGCTGCGGATCGCTCGGTCAGGGGAAGAAGAAATCATGGCTTGCTTCTCTCGTTTAGGAATCGGCGCATCCAGCATATCAAAACTGCCGCGTATGCGCGATGCTTTTCCCGCTCAGGCATCATCATAGACGCTTCCGCTCAGGCCCTTGTTCCCTTTTTTCTTTACAACCCTGGGTTTGCCTGATTGCCCTTGCGCGTGCCGCCAGACTTCGCCACAATGCTTGACCATCGCACGATGCGGTGCTTGAGCTTTTCCTCAAGCGCCGCTCAATCAAAACTCGAACTAAACGGATCACAGACGCTATGACTTTCAATCCCAAACATCTTAGTCACATCATCACCGATGGCCGCGACCGCGCCGGAGCGCGTTCTATGTTCAAGGCGATTGGCTTCACCGACGAAGATCTTCGCAAACCGATCATCGGCGTAGCCCACATGTGGATTGAGACGATGCCGTGCAATTTCAATCACCGCGACCTCGCCGTGAAAGTCAAAGAAGGCATCCGCGCGGCGGGCGCGACGCCGATGGAGTTCAATACCATCTCGATTAGCGATGGCGTGACGATGGGCACCGAAGGGATGAAGGCTTCGCTCATCAGCCGTGAAGTGATCGCGGATTCGATTGAGCTGGTCGGGCGCGGCTATATGTTTGACGCCATGATCGCGATTGTCGGCTGTGACAAAACGCTTCCGGGCGCGGCCATGGGGCTGATTCGTCTCAACGTGCCAGCGATGATGTTGTATTGCGGCTCGATTGCGCCAGGGCATGTTCACGGGCGCGACGTGACGATTCAGGATGTGTATGAAGCCGTCGGACAGCACATCGCGGGTCGCATCAATGACGTTCAGTTGCAGGAGATTGAAGACGCGGCGTGTCCCGGCGCAGGCGCGTGCGGCGGCCAATTCACAGCGAACACGATGGCCATGGTGATGGAGTTCATTGGCCTTGCGCCGATGGGCACGGGCAGCGTCGCCGCGCTTGATCCGCGCAAAGATCAAGTGGCGTTTGAAGCGGGCAAAGCCGTCGTTGAATTGCTCAAACGCGGCACGCGGCCCAGCGAGATTCTGACACGAAAGGCGTTCGAGAATGCGATCACGGGTGTAGCGGCGACGGGCGGCTCGACTAATTCGGTGCTGCATCTGCTGGCGATGGCGCGCGAAGTGGGTGTGCCGCTGACGATTGATGATTTCGATCAAATCAGCAAGCGCACGCCGATGATTGCCGATCTCAAACCCGGTGGGCGCTACACGGCGATTGATCTCGGCAAAGCGGGCGGCATCGGATTGGTTGCGCGCCGACTGGTCGAAGGCGGTCTTGTTTCCGGCGGCGAGCTTACGGTCAGCGGTTTGACCTTCGCGCAAGAAGCAGGGTTGGCCGAAGAGACGCCGGGGCAGGATGTCGTTCGCTCAGCCGCCAATCCCTTGAAGCCGACCGGCGGCCTGGTGATTCTCAAAGGCAACCTCGCGCCTGAAGGTTGTGTCGTCAAACTCTCCGGTTTCGAGCGCAAACTGCATCGCGGCCCGGCGCGCGTCTTCGACCGCGAAGAAGATGCGATGCAGGCCGTGACCAGCAAGCAAATCAAATCCGGCGATGTCATCGTGATTCGTTATGAAGGCCCGAAGGGCGGCCCTGGCATGCGCGAGATGCTCAGCGTGACCGGAGCGATTGTCGGCGAAGGTTTGGGCGAAGAAGTCGCCTTGATGACTGATGGCCGCTTCAGCGGCGCCACGCGCGGGTTGATGGTCGGACACGTCGCGCCCGAAGCTGCCGTGGGCGGGCCGATTGCCGCGATTCGGGAGGGCGAGACCATCGTCTTTGACATTGAAGCGCGCCGACTTACGCTCGAAGTGCCGGAGGAAGAGATCCAGCGGCGGCTCGCCGAATGGAAGCCACCCGCGCTGCATTACACTTCCGGCGTCTTTCACAAGTACGCAGCGTTGGTTTCGTCGGCGGCGGAAGGCGCGATTACGCGGGCTTGAACTCCACTCTCGCAGTTTTTACTTTGGCTTCACAAACTCAATGATTAGCGGCTCACCATCAAATTCCGCTTTCAGGCCGCCACTAATATTTGACGCGCGGTAAGTCACCAGCACCGTAAGCCCGGACGGGTGCGGGCCGCAGGCGAGCTTGAAATTTGCCGGGGCGGAAATGAGTTGAATCTTCTCCGGCGCGCTGCTCTGCAACTTCATCACGCGGTCACTGATTTGAATGACCAGCGCCAGACCTTTGTCATGGCAATCAATGCGCGTCAGCAAACCGCGCACTTGTGTGGTTGGCGGAGGTTGTTCAGACACGCTCGGGCTTTTCGGCAGTGATTCTTTCGGAGTGTGCGTTTCCGTTGATTGGCGCTCGGCATTGAGTTCAGCCATGCGCTTAGTCACTATTTCAACCGTCTGGATCATTCCCTTTGCATCCGCGCGCAATTCCGGTGTCTTGCCTTGGTGCACTATCGGTTCAGCCACGCGGCGCACAGCCTCATAATCATTCCGGCGCATGTGAAGCTGCGCGAGGTCCAAGACGTATTCATCACGGCTTGGCGCCAGACTGATCGCGCGTTCGAGCAGTGCTCCAGCTTCGTCGAGATGCTCGCCCTTGAGCACATTGACCGCAGCCAGCAAGCGATATGCTTCGGCAAACTCCGGAGCGAGCGCTATCGCCCGCTTGAGCGCCGCGCGTATTTCTTGCGCAGCTTCCGGTGTGACGCCGGACATAATCCGCCTTTCGTCTACATACTCGCGGCTGAGCACGAAGGCATAATAGTAATGGACCAGATAATTTTGCGGATCGGCGGCGACGGCTTGCTTCATATGTTGCTTCGCTTCGACGAAACGGCGCTGCCCGGCACGCAGAACGCCGAGTGAAGCATGCGCCATGGCTTGCTCCGGAGCGAGCGCGAGCGCCTGGCGCAAGTAAACTTCCGCTTCATCCGTTCGCTGCAAATGCAAGAGCATGTCGCCGAGGAAGGCCAGCGCTTCCGCTTCCGAAATCGGCGCGCTCCGCAGTTCCGCGTCGAACTCCACGCGCGGATCCAAATTCATCGAGCGGGTTGGATAATTGCCGCGGGTGATGTAAACGCGCAGTTCATTCTCCATCTCCACATAGCCGATTTGAAACGCCTCGCGGAAACTTTTCTCCATCGGTATGCCCTGCGTCAGCAGATTGAGAAAACGCAGGAACTGCTCCTGCCGCTGGCCTTGATTACTGAGCATGAGGTAATGCGTCAGTGCCCACGACTGGGCGTAAAAGAGGCCGCGTTGCGCTCCTTCGTGGTAGTGCGGCGAATCCTCTCCGGCAGCGAAAAGTTCTCGCAGCGGCAACCAAACCTGTCCACGCAGCAGCCGCGCGTGATCAGCGCGCGGCTTGCCGAGCCAAACTTTCTTTCCGCCTTCCCCGATCTCAAAAGTGCTGTAGTATTCAGCCAAACCTTCCCTCACCCAGAGCGGCGTGCCGCGCAGGTTATCGTTCATCAGCCCGTGAACATATTCGTGAAAAACGACCGCATAAGGACTCTCATCACGCAGTTCGGCCACGAAGGTGAGGTAGTTGATCTCTGCCGTCGCGAGAAAATAGCCCGCGACTTCATCCGATGGTTTGCCTTGATAGAGCGGTTTGAAAGGGCGGTACGCGGCATCATTTTTGAAAACGATGACCCGCGTCGGCGCGGGCGCATTGACGCGAGTGCGGCTGAAGATCCGCGCGAAGACGGCGCGGAATTGTTCGAGCTTGATCGCCACACGGCGGATACTTTGTTCGTCCGCATTGCCGATAAATAAAAAGTTTGATGAATGGATACTGATCCAAGCATCTTTTGCTGATGCGAGCGGCAGCGCGGCAGGCCATAGACTGACAGATAGTACGAATATCAAGCCGAGAATCAGCGCCAAACGTTTCATGATCTTACCTCCGCGAGACGACCGGGCGGGCTAAACGCCAAGCCGATGCTACTTCCCACGGCAAGAATATAAGCGACGCGCGCATAGATTGCCAAACTTGACTCAAGGGCAAGCTGGTTTTGCGGTTGACAAAGCCAACACTGGGCCATAAGATGTCGCTTCGTCGTTAGAGCCAGTCAGCCCTGACGACAACATTATCGGGGCGTGGCTCAGCCTGGTAGAGCGCTCGGTTCGGGACCGAGAGGTCGTAGGTTCAAATCCTATCGCCCCGACCAATCAATGCAAAAAGTTACGGGCACCAAGATGGTGCCCGTTTTGCTTTGGTCACACACCTAGTCACACACTTGATAGGTTTTTCGCCGCTCTTAAGCAATCGTTCCCGTGTTAACTGGAGGGTTGCAGGTTCGAGTGGGTACGGCTTTGGTGGAAGACTTCATGCGGCGGCTAGGCTCAAGGCTGTGCTGATCGTTTTTTATCGCCTCGCTAATTTCACCAAAATGGCTCGTGCTTCTTCGAGGGTGTTGATAGATGTGTCGAAATCCACTCTCAATTTCCGCTGGTCAACGAGCAGATCAAATCCTTCGCTATCAATCCCGACCATCGTGACCACGTTAGCCTTGACGCCTTTCAGGGCTTCACAATAATGAAATAATGCTTGCGTGTGATCCTGATTCATATGCTCAATGATCCCTCGCTCGGCTTCACGGAAAGGATTCTTGACCAGCATGGCTTCTGGTTCGACCCAGTAGATCTGTCCAAATCCGCCAATGAAGCGTGCTCGCTGCAATCTGATTCGATAGAGCGAAAAATCATGCGTCTCAAAGTATGATTCGGCTGCAGGAAAATAGCGTAAATAACGATCATGGATGCCCCGGTCCGATGGATTGATTGGCTCGGCATTTCCGATCCAGGTCAGGCGGCTGCTCGCCTGTGGGTCAGGGACACACTGATCGAAAACGGTCAGTGAGACTTTATTGTTCTGCTTGATATTGCGCGTGTGTTGAGCAATTTCACTGATGAGCATGGTCGGTTCGCCCTCATAATTGACGACAAATGGAGCGATTGAGCCAAAAGGATATCCGGCCACATCTACTGAGTGAGTCGAGAGCACGCCCACACCTTGATGGTTGAGCAATCGTCTGGCGGTTATTGCCTGGTCTGACATGCTGGCCATTGTAGCTTAGTCTCTGGCTTTTCTATATGGCCGGGCTTGATTAGATCTATAACCCAAAGATCATAGATCCATGGATTGATGGCGGCCCGCTCTGACGTATCGTGTTTAGCTCAGTCATCGTAAAATGTGTCAAATGGAGGAAAGGCATGAAATTCGGCATCAATATCCTCAACTTCGGTCCCGGCGCCAGCCCGGCATCACTTGAGCGCTGGGCCAGGTTTGCTGAGGAGGTCGGCTATCATCTGGTTATGATCTCAGATCATGTGGCCATTACTCCTGATGTCCAGATCCAGTATCCGGCACCATTCTATGATCCATTCATCACACTCGCCTGGTTCGCGGCCATGACGCAAAGGATCGAGCTTGGAACCACAGTTACCATTCTTCCATACCGCCACCCTCTCCAGACGGCACGCATCACCGCCAACCTCGACCAACTTAGCAATGGACGCCTCATCCTGGGAGTCGGGGTTGGCTGGGCCAAGCAAGAGTTCGAGGCACTCAGCATTCCATTTGACCGGCGAGGGGCAATCGCCAATGAGTATCTGGCTGCCGTCAAGGCTTGTTGGGCAAGCGATGTCGCTTCATACGAAGGGCAGTTTGTTTCCTTCAAGACCGTCCATACCGCTCCACGGCCAGCGCGGTCACCACACCCACCGATTTGGGTCGGCGGCTCCAGCGATGGCGCGCTCCGGCGAGCAGTCCGCTATGGCGATGGCTGGCACCCGATCCAGAGTCGTATC
>Ga0070694_100000234_pt1 | contig 29132 bp, 15 predicted proteins | sample KBSK1251metaG_FD_65470 | JGI IMG/M metagenome (GOLD analysis project Ga0070694, IMG submission 65470) | Corn, switchgrass and miscanthus rhizosphere microbial communities from Kellogg Biological Station, Michigan, USA - KBS K1-25-1 metaG | ecosystem: Host-associated > Plants > Roots >...
TTCAACGATCTTCATCAAATCCCCAAGACGCTATCAAAAGAGGAGCGCGGCCCCCTATGGAAAGTTCGCATACCTGGTGCACAATGCACCGAAAACTTTGCTGACTTCTTGCGCTCTTTTTTAGGGAACGTGGGGACTCCAGGGACAGTGTTCAAGGCTTTGCGTTGCCCTTTATCTCTTGAAAACACGATAATTTAGTGAAAACCTCAGAACATTCAACCAGCTCTACCCCAATGGTCAGGCAGTCGAACGACCTGTTTCAACTGTTGATTGTGAGGGCGTTAGCTGTTCGCCAATCGACCGTTGCGCTCTTCTTGCGCTCTTTTTTTGGCGTTCTTTTTGAGGATTGAGAACGAGATGACTAGCTTCTTAAATGTTGATGTCGATCACTCGCTGCGCTTTCTCACAATTAAGATCTGCGCGTCTTCTTCCCGCTACGTCCCATCGAAATATCGAGATCGTCATCAATTAGAACCTCGACACTAACGCCATCGGCTCTCGCATATTTCAATAGAGTTGAAAACAACGGCTCGCGGATACCTCGTTCGTATTTTGGAAATGTCGTTTTCGTGTTAGCTTCGATTTTTAGATCCAATCGAGTGGTGTTACCGAAACCATGGGTTACCTCAACGGGATCTACCAGTCATCCCAAGTTCCCTGCGTGAAACGCTAAATCTCTTGTAGAGAAACCACGCGTCCTCGTTCGAGTCGCAATGAGCTTTCAGTGCAGACTCCGAGCCGCTAAGCAATCGTTTCCGAAAGTACTTACGGTTGGCAACTGATTTCGAGTCATTGCGATCGGTTTTGAGCTGCTCTTTTTCCGGCCGTGCCATATTGAAGAGAGAAATTGAAAACCGCTACGTCGCCGATCGGAACGAGGCTTTGATAAAGCATCTGAGGCGGCAAGTCATTTTGTGTTAGTACCGGTGCGGTATCGATCAAGCCTTTGGCGCCGGCGTTTTGCTCTTGTGCTGTTTGAGCCAGACCGCTGCCTCCATTCAGGAAGCCACGAAACGTCCTCTGCTTGTCGCCGCGCGCAAGGTAGCTAATCAATTTAGTTGGAACGGGGATAGCATCCATCTCAATCTCTTCCGCACGAAGTAGCGCCGTTCGGCTCACAACGACCGTCAAGACCTCCGCCACCAAAACTTTCTGGCTGTTTCGAGACTTGACGCAGAAACATCCACCAGCTCGCGGTAAGTGAATTTGTTGTCCCGGCTGCGCCCAGTTCTTAGCACTGTCGATTTTCTTCGTTGGAAAAATTAGAAACCCCTCGCCCATTGAGCCATCGTCGAACCGCTCACGATCAATGATGTAGACATAGGCGGTCTGGGCGAGTGATTCCAGCGCCAGGCGCACGCGTTCCCCATTATTCAACGGCACGTTGTCGTCTACTCGAGCAGCCGTGTCCACGAGGCCTTTGCTGGAATCAGCGGATGTTTTCGGAAGAGGGCAGTCCGGGATTGGGCATTGGCTCGGAGAGAGTCGCCAGATAGTCATGCCCATCCGAACATATTCAAAGTTGCGCGGCGGCGGGCCTTCGGGAAAATCCTTGTCAACGATGTACACGAATGGTGGCGCCTTCTGCCTTATCTGCGAGGTTTTATCTGACTTTTGCTGGTTTGAGTTGTTCCTATTGCCGGCCAAAGGATGCTTAGCCTTCGAATCATTTGCAAACGAACCGGCTCCTCCTCCTCCTGGAGTTTCAGCCGGACGCTTCGCCAGGTACTCCTCCGACTTTATCGACTTCGAACCTTCCTGCGCTGAAGTGATTGAACACGTACTGCAGATCAAAACGATTAGGAGCCACAAGCAAATGTTTGTTTCGCGTGGTTTCGAGTTCATGAGGTTTCCTCCTGGTGTTGACGGTTCGGCCACCCATGGCGCTTTATGAGTTAGGCTTATGAGAAAAATCCAGACGCCGCACAATGACTTCGCCGCGTCCTTTGAGGATAGATCTGTCCTTACCTTCATCCTGAATTAATTCCGTCGATGACGACTCGTGTTGTTGGAAGAAGTTCTGCAATTGCACTTGCTGGGTTGGATTATGGATCACCCCATCCTCTCGCGCGTCACGAAAGATCGGATCCAGTATTTGAGTCGGCTGCCTCGCCCAAACTAACCACACTCGCTCGACTCCGACGCCGCCGGTAAACCGATATCCGCCGGTCTTGATTGTTTGCTGCGCTGCCAGCAAGGGCTGGCCCTGATTGACTTCCCTGGTTGGAAACATAATGTTCCACTCAGTCATTCCTTTTTCATCGCGACCTTCATTGACAACATACAGCGCGCCCGCCTCTGAGGTGACGATATTCAGCACAAATCGATCACCTGTATGAAAATATTCGCGCCCGGCGGAATCGAAAGGTTGGCCCAGCGGCTTATCCTGGTACATTCGCTGCACGCTTAGCCAATAAGTGAGAGAGCGCTCGGGTCCCGCAAACCAGGATCGATACTTCAAAGCAAAGAGTCCGCCGATTGAGATCAGCAACAAGCCGCACAATGCCAGGGCCAGGCGAGGCCAACGGGATTTTCGCTCGGGCGTCTGCGTAGCGGTTGCGAACGTGACAGGTTCCGGCTTGATCAGAGAAGCCACCGTCGGTTCCGGCGACCGTTCGGATTGCATTGTCGCCATCATGGTAGGAGTGCCGGCGGGATCGATCGAAGCCCTTGCAGCCGGAATAGCGACGGCATCGTCGTTCGCAAGTAGAGCTCGCACGAGATCATCCGCGAACTCAGAGGCCTTTTGGTATCGATCAGCGCTTTGGTAGGAGAGAGCCTTAAGAATCGCCTTCTCTGCCGCCGGCGGTAAAGCGGGACGCAACGCCCGCGGCGCAATAGGCACCGACTTTTGCATTTCGGAAAGCTGAAAGACAGTTTCGGGATTAAACGGTCGGCGCCCGGTTACCATTTCGTAGGCTATGACTCCCAGGGCGTAGACATCGCTGGCGGGCGACACTCTCTTCCCTTCAACCTGTTCTGGCGACATGTAGCTTGCCGTGCCGGCAATTCTGCCCGTTACTGTGCTCGGCGCTACCAGCGAGTTCCTAATCCTCGCAATGCCAAAATCGATCACTTTAACTTGCCACGAACCGTCCCGCCGCTGGCGCACCATGATGTTTTCCGGCTTCAAATCCCGGTGCACCACGTCGCGTTCGTGCGCGGCCGTGAGCGTTCGGCCTAGTTGCGGCCAGATGTTGATGACATCGTCGAACGACATCCCCCGATCCGCATGCATGAAACTCCGAAGGTTGTCGCCTTCGACAAACTGCATCACCAGGTAAGGATGACCGTGGGGCAAAGTTCCTGCGTCGAGCAGACCCACTACACCTGGATCATCGATCCGGGTTAAGGCTTCTATCTCCTGGCGGAACTTTGTGACGATCCATTTGTCCTCGAGCGCTTTTTCCTGTAAGACCTTGACGACCACCTGTCGTAACATCACCTCCGGTTTATCGATGGCCAGGTACAAGTCACCAAAACCGCCGCTGACGAGCTTCTGCTCGATGTAGTAACGACCGTCGAGCGTCTGGCCAACCAAATCGGAAAGCGGCGCGTCGGTTGGGACTTTTTCGGGAGATTGTTGGATGGGTAACGTCTCTCTGCTCTTTCGTGAGCCATGAGCGGCCAACCTGGATTCGACTTCGCGCTGCAATTCGATATTGTCGCCGCACCGGCGGGCGAGAAAGGATTGCCGCTCCGCTAAATCCAACTCCAAAGCTTCGCGGTAGATTCTTTCAATCAGTGACAAACGATACGAGTCCGTCATGGATTTCTCACCAGCGGAACTTCACGCTTGCGACGAGTGAAGTCAAACAAAGACGGTTGTTGTTCCTGAATTCGCGAAGGACCAGCACTAGGGCCCGGTCCACAAACACCCGGATCAGAGAGCTCTCGCTTTAGCAACACCAGCCGTGGACCATCGTTTCGCAGTTTTGATTGCGGCCGAGTCTCGTTAGCGGGTCGGGGCTGGCTGGCAAAAAGTTTCGGCACCTCCGCCACCGCGTATTCCAGCCACTCGTCCATGAAAATGGTCTTATCGTGCGGCTTGAAGTCAGCTTTGTTTCCGCCGAGCCCGTCTTCCAAGAGCGCGTAACTCAAGAGTCCGTGATTGATTGGCCGTCCCTCAGCTGTGGCCGGTAACTCCATAGCGACGTTGTCAGCCTGCGTAGCAGTAAGAATCCTCATGCCTTTATCGTAAGCGAGTTGACCCAAACCACGACTGCCCATCGGTCCAGGCTTGAAACCCGAGCCTTCAATCGCCGCTGTCGAGTAACATGCGTCGACAATCAATGTCATCTGCCCCGCGTCGACGTCACGCAACCACAATGAGAGTTCATCGCTGGAGATGCTGCGCTGCCGCACCGTTTCCGTAAAGACGCTGCACGCGCCAGGGCCAGTGTCGTATGGGATGAAATAGAAGTTGCCGCTTTGGTCGGCGTAACCATGGCTGGAAAACAGAATCAGCACCCGATCATCCGGCGTCGTCCTGGCTAACTTTTCGGCGTTGGGAATTGCGCGTTTGATTTCATCCGCGACCGGCCGTCCGGCGAGTAAGTCAAGCACGGCTTTGAAATTGACTTTCGTCGCATCGCGTTTCGTAGTCACTTTCTGCCCGCGTCGCATTTCCCAATCCGAAATCAGTGAGATGGGAACAACTTCCGAATACTCTCCCGTTGCTGCGAGACGTTGCGGCAGAACCTCCTGAAAGCGTCGCGCGTCGTTTGCCGCAAACTGCAAATCAAAGGCTGGGTTTTCGTTTGCGTTCACTCCGACGGCGATGACGTACGCGCGCGGCTTCACGTTTAACTGGGTAGAAGCAGCTTTCGCAACTTCGGGGGGAGACCAACGCGACCTCGCAGTCTCGCTTTTAACGCGATCTTCGTTGAAGGCATAGGCAGAAAACTCGACGTCTTTCGCCTCTGAATTGCGGGGGAGTTTAATCGTAAAGGTAAAAGTCCTTTTGCCGTCTACTAGGTCGACTTTGTTAGCTTCGCGCCAGCTGCCTAACTCATCATCAAAGTTCTTGTAAGTGCGAAAAGTCGACTGCAGTTTTTCATCAGACGTGGAATAGCCAACCAGTTGACCGTCGCGAAACAGGCGGAGGTCGTAGACGCCGGAGTCGAATTGTTTCCCTTTGCTCGAATCGGTGGCGCCGATTCTTACTTCTTGAATGACGTTTTCGACCCCAACTGTCACACCAACACTACCATTCGCGGCTGGTGTCACGTTCTTGATGCTGACCCTTGGCTGGACGCGATTGATATCGGCGATGGATGGCAGGGGCGGGATCCGCTCGCCATTCAGAACCTTTCTCAGCAATCGCGGTTCGTAGTATTGCCGCATGAAAATGTCGAGTGGCAACGGGTTTCTGACCTCATCATTAATTACCCAATGCAAACCCTCAATCTCGTCTAGCGGCTTGTTGGTATCAAACCGGCCGTCAGGAGTTATCACTGCCCACTCGTCCGAACCCAACGAGATCAAGCTTACCCAGACCTGCCCAGATTTGAGATTCAGAAGGTTGATGCGACCGTTGGAGCCAATCGTGACCTGGAATTTTCCGTCGGGTGACGTCGGAGATTGCCTGTTTTTCTGGTAGTACCCAGGAACTATCGAGTGCACCTCTCGCGGCGTGGTCGGATCATGGACTGACAAGATCTTCAACACTCGCCCGGATTCCACGTCCCATAATCTGATTGCCGTATCATAACCTCCTGACGCGATCGTCATCCCTCTGGCATCAAACGCGAGGATCTGGACCTCGCCAGACTGTTCGTCAAACGTCCGAATCAATTGAGCGGAGCTCGCATCCCAGATTTTGATGACTTGATCGCGGCCCGCAGAAGCGACTCTCTTACCGTCCGGCGCGAAGGTCACCGAAGTTATGCCTCCGGCATGTCTTTCCTGCGACTGGATTGACCAACCGGATTCGACGTTCCAAACCTTAATACCGTTATCAGCACTTCCGGAAACAATAAATTTGCTGTCCTCAGAGAATTCAAATTGGAGCGCGTCGTATCCAGTGAGAACGCGGCGCTGCCGGCCAGAATCCGCCTCATAAAGCGTGATCGTGTTCACTCCGCCCAAAGCGATTAGCTTACTATCTGGTGAGAAGCGAAAGCTGACATAGGCAATATTGAACGTATGAAGCTTCTCTCCCGAGATCACATCCCAAACGGTCAATCGTTCTCCGGTGGTTCCCAACAGGGCAAGTTTTTTGCCATCCGGAGAGAAGATCACGGAGATCGGGAGCCTCGCAATTGGAACCGGCTTGACACTTCTGGAATGATGTTGGGGCTGGCTGTTGGTCTCAATCAAAGAGAGTGTCCGTGGATGGTACCCTGATTCTAAGTCCCATATTTTAACCACCGTGTCTCGCCATACCCATGCCGCAATCGATTTTCCATCGGGCGATAGGTCAAACAACTTGACGGGAAATGCATTGGCCTTTAACGCAGCTCGCGGCCTGCCGGACTTCAAATCCCACAAGGTAACCTGTTCATTGGTATAGGATGCGACCGTCGCTAGATCAGATGAGAAGGATAAGATAGGAAAGTAAGCAAACCGGCTGTTTAGAGTTTGAATTTTTGCTCCGGTCTCGGTGTTCCATAATACCAGCGCATTCTCGCTAAATGCTGCAAGGATCTTCCCATTCAGGAGAAACCTAGCATTGTTAATGCCGAAGTCCGTATTTAGCGTCTTAACTACAGTCCACGTTGAAGTGTCCCATACCTTCATGGTGTTGGCTCGTTCCGTCCACGAGGCAGCCATTGTCCCTGCGGGAGATACCAATAGAGTTGAAGCCTCGTCTACGAGGTCAAGTTTTTTGGAGGACGCTGTATCCCAAAATTGTGCTTTCGATAATTTGGCCGGCCCGGTCAAAAGATCCACGGAGCCTTCAGCCCCAATCATGAGTGTTTTTCCATCCGCAGTAAAAGTGGGCAGAGGCCAAAAGCTAGTGTGATCGAGTAGTGCGATCGGTTGCTGATCTCCATCAACCCGCCAAAGAAAAAGGCCGTAATCGGTGCCGATCCGTGACGTGAAGGCAATTGTTTTGGCGTCGGGTGCTAACACCAGACCAAAGATGTCCCCATTTCTCTGGACGAAATTTATCCTCTTGCCAGACTTGATTTGCCACACTGCTATACCAAAGCTGCTCCAGTTGGCTATGAGCTCTCCGTCGAGAGAGAACACGACCCAACTGGTGACGGGATCAGTATTCAAACTTCCGACTTCCGCCCCCGACTCCGAATCAACAATGGCAATTGTGCTGTAGCTGGTCGGCAAGGCGATCCTTTTCCAATTTGCGGAAAAGACTATTTTCGAATCTAACCCTGCGTGCTTGAAGCTAAAACGTGCTCTCTCCGAAGCAACATCCCAGAGAATCAAACTTGAGCGGTTCGAAATAGCTAGAGTTTTCCCATCCGGTGAAAAGCTCACCAAACCGAGCTTGTCAAAAGCTAGTGTTTGACGCACACGCCAGGACGCTACGTCCCATATCTTAACCTTGTTAGGGGACAGAGTTGTCAAAGCGATCGTCGAGCCGTCCGGTGAAAAAGTCGCTGAGGCAAACCCGCTCAAAGTGTCGAGTTCCTGCCCCGATGACGCACTCCACAGTTTTACTGTTCCATCATAACTATGAGACACCACCGTCTCTCCATCAGCTGAGAAGATCACTGACGATGGCAGCTCTGTATGTCCTGTCTCAAGGTACAAACGGGCCTTCGCCTCATCTTGCGCAACAGTGGAAAGGGCAGCCAACTGCACGACCAGAATCAATGTGATCATGCTGGCTGTTTTCCTCATATGATTTGAACGTAGAGACTTCTCAATGTAGCGGAGGCGACCCGTCTCGAATTTAAGCATTACCTCTAAGGACTCCGCACCAGCACCGTATCTCCACCTTGCCTCGCAAAATCAAACAGCGCCGGTTGTTGTAGTTTGGTAGTTTTCGCGGGCGGGCTCGGAGTGGCGCTTAGCGCTGGGCCGGTGTCCTGCAAGCCGCGCGCGTTGGCGGTAAGGATCAAGCGCGGCTTGTCCCCGGCGGTACTGTTCGCGCTTATTTGTCCCCCGATGATTTCTTCGTTCAGGCGCGGGACACGATCCTCGCCATACTCGAGCCATTCTAAAAGCGTGATCTTCTTATCCTGGGGTTTGAAGTCTGCATGCTGCGATTCCAACCCATCGCGCGTGAGCGAGTAACTCAAAAGACCCTGGGCGATCGATTTGTTTTCCAGCGCCACGTTGTCGGCCTGCGTCGCGGTCAGGATTCGCATGCCTTTGTCGTAGGACAACTGTCCCAGGCCGCGGCTACCCATCGGTCCGGGTTTGAAATCACGTCCTTCGATTGCCGCGGTCGAGTGGCAGGCATCCACAATCATCACCAACTCGCCGGCATCCACATCACGCAACCAGGCCGAGAGATCGTCGCTCGAGATACTGTGTTGGCGCACCGCTTCCGTAAAAACCTTTTCCGTTCCCGCGCCGGTGTCGTAAGGAATCAGATAGAAGTTTCCAGCGCGATCGGCATAGCCGTGGCTCGAAAAAAGAATCAGCACCAAATCATCCGGGGTCGCGGGCCGCAACTTATCAAAGTTAGGAATTCCCGAGTCGGCAGCCGCGGGTGGCGCGACGACTTCACTTCGCGGCGGTGCAGGCGAAGCCGGCGTGGTCTTCGGTGGTGGCCGTCGACCTTTTGGCGGTGTCCTGGCTGCGACCGGCGTGGGCGTGGCCACGGCCGCTGGTTTTGCAGCGGTCTCTTTAGCCGGTTGGTTACGATTGTTCAGGCGCATCAGGACTTTTTCAAAATTAGCTTTGGTCGCCAACTTTTCTGTAACTAACAGCTTCTCGCCCTGTCTTTGATAATCGGAGGTGAGGGTGATTGGGACGACTTCGGAAAACTGTCCGACGGCCAGGAGATCTTTTTCAATCGCCGTGCGCATCGCTCGCGCGTCGTTGTCGGCAAATTCGAGATTGAAGGTCGGATTTTCGAACGCGCTCACGCCGACAGAAATGATATAAGCCCGGCCCTTGCGGGGCTGCGCTGCCGCAGGCAGATCGTAAGGAAAGCGATCGGTCAGACTCTTGACCCGATCCTCGTTAAAAGCGTACGCCGAAAAGATGACTCGACTTTTCTCCGCGCGCTGGGGGACCTTAACATTGTCGAAGGTGAGCAAGGCTTTTCCGGTCGAGGCATCGAGGGTAATCCGGTTGGCTTGTTGCCACGTGGCGAGTTCTTCCGTGAACTTCTGCGTGCCTTTTTGTTGAGCTAACTCTGCCAACTTCTCCGGCGAGGTGCTATAGCCCACCAGTTGACCATTGCGAAACAGGCGCACATCGTAAACGCCTGACCTCATTGGCTGGCCCTGCGCATTCGTTTGAGTTTCGCTTACGCCATCCGCCACCTCGACAATGACGCGCACCGTATCGTCCTTTACCGGAACTACTTCCTTTATCTTCACCTTCGGTTGGGCGCGATTCATCCTCGCCAGGTCGGGGATGTCGTCGAAATTGTCAGCACTCAACAATCGCGTCAATAGACGTGGCTCGTAGAAATAGCGCATGAACACTTCGACTGCCTCCGGATTGAAGGGTTCGTTTGGCATGATCCATTGAACCTCTTCAATCTCGTCCAACCGGCTGGTATCAAATCGTCCATCCGGCGTGGTCAGCATCCAATCGTCTTCGTTGGGCGCGATCAGCGATCCCAATTCGTCCTGCGTAGTGACATTGAACAGCCTGACTTTGTTTTCCACTCCGCCGAGCGCAATCGTTTTCCCGTCGGGGCTATAGGCCAAGCTGCCCCAAAGGTCGGTTTCGATTTTCAGCTTCTCAACACGTTTGGTCTCCAGGTCCCACGAGTAGATTCTGCTGAAGATCGTGAAGGTGAGAATGTTCTTGCCCGGGACAAAAACAAAGCTGCTGACGTTCGTTGCCAGGTCGAGCTTCTGTTCGTAGAGCTGCTTTCCATTACTGGCGTCCCAAACCTTGATTGTGTCCCTATCCTCGCTGGCTAAGAGCTTGCTGTCAGAGCTAAACACTACCTTCGAAACGTAGTTGCTCTGAAACTCTCTTTCTACATCTTTTTCGTAAATCTCGCGCCACGGAGTTTGGCCAACCTCATAAACGTCGATTTCGGTTTTATTGCGAAAGGAATCCCAAAGAGATTGACCCTTCGGCATATAGGCGAATTTCTTTGAGTCAGGGCTGAAGACGAACTGATTTTCGAGGACATCAGAGGCATCGAAAACCTGTTGACCACTGCTGATATCCATGACGCGAAGCTGGACTTTGCGCGATGCGAAAAATTTTAGTCTGACCTTTTCCTCGAGTATTTCCAGGACGACCATTTTATTGTCCGGACTGAACTGCGCAGCGATGATCTTCTGGTTTGGTGGGTCTTCAACCGGAAAGCTTCGTATTTCTTTTTCAGAGTTAAGCCCGTAAACCATCAAGGTCTTCTCGTCAGAAGAGACCTTTAAGAGCAACTCGCCGCTGGCTGAAACCGGCAGGTTGTTTCCAAGCGCCGGCGAGGTTTCCACGATTCGCTGAGGATTAGAACGCTTCTCCAGATCCCAGAGCTTAACGCCCCCAGCGAAGCTGGACGTCAGCAGTAACCTATCATTCGCAAATCGTGGAACCGTCGTGAGGGGAAAAGGAATGGGTACTTTTTGACCTTTGATAGCGCCGCGTTTCGCCACGGCGAGAGTCATTAACTCCTGGCCGGTGACAGCGTCCCACCTCTGGATGTTTTTGAAGTTCTTGCAGCCATTAATCGTCTTGCCGTCGGTGCTATACCGAATCGGACAAAGCTGGCGAAAGAAAGCGCTGACGGCGTCGCTTGGCTTCTTGGCGGTAATGCCGATCGGCTTTGCCCCAGCCTTGGCCGGGTCACTACCGCCGGTATCGAAGGGATCGTCCTGTTCAACGGTCAGGATTTCCTTGACATCCTCAATTCGCAGCACATGAATTACATTGTCGCCAGCCTGATAGGCGAGCGACTTATTATCGGGATTAATTGTCACAGCGCGGATGCTCTTGTTCGTGAAGAGCAAATTGCGCAACTGGTCGGCGCCTTCGATTAAATTGGAAACGGTATCTCCGACGTCGCCGACGATTGGAACTCTCCCGATTTTTCGGCCAACCCCAATAACATCTTCTTCACCGGGTCCATCGATGAGTTTCTTCACTTCTTTTCCATCGATCGGGTTATAGACTTTCAGCGTCCCGTTAATATTGCCGCAAGCGATGAGGCTGCCATCGGGGCTGAACGTTAACGCCGAGAGCGCTGCAATATCTGTGTTGATAATGCGGGTCTCTTTCCCGGTTGCCGTTGACCAGAGTTTTATCCGGTAACCTTCAACCACGCCGGCCACCAGACTACCGTCATTGGTTAGCGCCACCAGCGGCACGAACTCCTTGTTGGCCATTTGATAAAGGACGCTGCTCTTGGCAATGTCCCAAACTTTTACGCCACCGTTTCCGCCGCTGACCAGAACTTTTCCGGTTGAACTGTACGCCACGGGCGATGGCAGATTGAAGAAAGGATTGGTGTCTTCCTTTTTGCCGATCTTTGGAATGGGAAGCGGGATTAAGCTTCCACTGCCGCTCTTAATCGGCGTCAGGCGATGAAGGACTGCGGCGGTGCTGACATCGAAAATGCGCAAGACGCCACTCTTGCCGAGACAGGCGATGCTGCGACTGTCGGGATGAAAGGCCATGCCGACGATTTGATAGCCCGGAATGCTCACAATCTCCTGACCCTTGCTGGTTAACCAGAGCTTCAGCACACCGTCGGCTCCCAGGGTGGCGAGTAACTTCCCATTGGGACTGTAAACAAAGTCCGTCACCATTGAAGTGTGACTGGTTTGCACAACCAAACGCTGACGTGCGGCCGTTGAGTTGAACAGGCTACCGTTCGGCGAGCGCGGAGCCGTCGCGGTATTCCGACTCTCAACCGGCGGCGCTGTATTCGCCGCTGCATTCCCGGTCAGGGAAGAAGCTTTGGCGATAATCGCATCGACGATCTTGGTTTGAACTGACCTCAGAATGTTTTCCGGGTTATTTCCCTTCTCAGACAAACTCTGTTCAGGTGAACTCTGGTCGTTGTTCACTTCCTCAATCCGGTACTGCACTTCTAATTTGTATTTCTTTCCGAAGGGTAATCTGAAGGTTGGCGAGTCGCCCGCGATGGTCAGAGCCAGCGTCAACTGACAACCTGCCTTGGCGATCGTCTGTTTGTAAGTGCTCGGGTCGTTGGCATTTTCCAGGACCGCGGCTTGGATTATTTGTTCCTTTGTTTTCAATTGTCCGATCAGACGATCAACAAACGCTTCTCCAGACAGCGACCCTTCCTTTATGGTCGGTGTTAATATGCACAACCGCTTCGGACCTGCACTCTGGGTTTGAGCCGAGGGTGCGGGACCTTGTTGGCTAATCAGTTTCCTTGTCGACCAATCATCCGCGCTGGCCCGGGCCGGGCGCTGCGCCATAGGCGCCATCAGGGAAATAGCCGACGTGCAGAGCAGCAAGGCAGTCAACGACTGCTCAAACCAAGTGCGGAGAAAAGAACGATGAGTATTCGTTTTCACGGGGCGCCTCCCTGATCAGGCCAAACGACCGCTAAGGCTATTAGGCATAAGTAAGCTTACTTCTCCTCAAATCGTGAGTAAGAGATCTACGAATCAAAAAAAACTACAACTACTCTTCGGCTGTCCATCGAATCGCAGGAAACTCTGCGGGAACGGGTGCACGCATCTTATCACAGACGGCATTGGCGGAAGAAGATTTGCAAAGATCTTTGCAACAGCAGTAAAGGAAGGATTCCTGTTTGTGAAGAAAGCCGACCGAGACGCTTTGGAAGCGCACTACAGGCGAATCCTTTGAAATACTGCTAGCGCGCCGGATAACCTGCTTTTTCTTTTCGATAGCACCGTCATCAAGATTCTAGCTGTTCCTCTGCTTAGTTCAGACTTCAGCTTTTAGGCTGCAATTCAGGGGGCATCCCCAAGCGTTTACTCTAAACTGAGCTTTCACCGGCTCGACATCCAACCGGATGAAAAATCAGAGCCTTTCTCAACGTGATTTTATGGGCCTAGCTAGCTAGTCGTTATACGCGTCTTTGAGCCCTTGAGACCTGCCCAAGCCAGGAAAATCGTTCCCGCGCCAGTTCCCAGGAACGGAAAGGGCACTCCACAGAGGATTGCCATTGTAAGTGCCTTTGTGTGCGCTTCGTCAGGTGTGTCTCCCGCGGCTTTTAGTTGAATACTCCTGACGGCATAATAGGCAACCACACCAATTGCAACTGAAACGAACAGCGCAGGAATTATCCCAACGACTGAGAAGTAGGCCCCGATCTCAGCAACTGACCAGATCCCGTCCAGGGCTATGACTACCATTGCGGTCTGAATGTGAATCGGGGAGCCGTTTGGGTTTTGAATTTTGGCCGCGCTTACTCCGTAGTCCACGAGGTCCTGCGTAGTAATGTGGTAGCGAAGCGGTTCCCATCTCTCCATTCCCGGCTGCCAGGCCCTGTCCTCAAGATTGAGGTATCCATTCTTTAAGTTCTCAAGGAGCCTCGGCTTTTCGTACGGACCTAACTGCTCACCGTTTTTGTAAATCAGATATTTGCCTTCAGACACCGACTGCGGTGGTTGCAAATTCATAACTTGAGATGATTCGTTTACCATGAGATATCCTCCTGTAGAAATCCGTCGCAACCTAAGAGCGCTTTCGACGGGTATGGTTGTATCCTCTGCCCGCGTTTCAACGCGGCTTCGGCGTCAACGATAATCACGTTGCCTCGCGACTGTATTCAGGCGTCGCGTAGTGACGACTGAATTAATCAGACCTCGCCATCGCAACCGGATCACGGCTGGCCGCTCAACGAGTCCAGGAGTGATGCCTGCGGATAGGCAGGAGGCACGCGCGCGAGGTCGTCGAGGCGCTTGTTGCTGACCGCGTGGACCAACTGCACCTGGGACCGCCTGCGGGCTTCAACTATCGCGTTGTATTCGCTGTAAGGCAGGAATAATTTTAAGAGTGCCGGGAACACCTCGATCAAGATAAAGAAGATCCTAAGTCCCCAGGAGATACTGAACGCACCGGGTGAGGTGTTCTTCAAACTCTCCAGCGCTTCATAACGCGCGAGAAAATCGTGCGCCTGCGCAATATGCGCGTTGTTATATTCCTGCACAGACTGCTGTCGTACCTGGCCTTCCTCTCCTTCGTGCTTTTGCAAATCGGCCTCGGCCTTCGCCAGCATTTCTTGATTTGCGTCGCGGTTGTGTTCCGCTTCGCGATACGCAGGTCCTTGTCCGGCGATCCCGGTTCTACCGGTGCGTTGCCGTCCCACCGTCTCGGCTTCCATAATGTCGTTCCACCTGGTTATTTCGTCGCGATAGTGCTGCACTTTCCCCTGAAGTTCCTGCTTCCTTTTGTCCAACGCGTCCAGCTTCGCTTTCAAGCGCTCTTGTGGCTCCTGGTTTTCCTGCTTGCTCAATACGATCAGGTGTTTGTCGATACTGTCCTGAAGCAAGCGCAGCTCGAGTGGCACGGCGACGATAAACCCGATCGCGATCGCCAACGGCAGACGAATCCAAACAGCCTTCTTTACCTGCGCGCCCACAATCTCCCGGTCGAAAACGATGATCATCGTCGAATAGAGAATTCCCAAGGGCACTGCAATAAACTGGCCCCAGGCGTGACCGCCAAACGCCGTATAGATCGCATAACTGCCGGAGAAAAAGGCGAGCACCCCGGTAAGCAGCACCATCACTCCCAACGACGTCTGCGTCATTCGCGCCACGAGAGTACAGCAGGGCGAGTTCATCGCGTCAGGATCTGTCTTTGAAAGGAATTGAAAGAATCGTTCGATCGCTCTTAATGGGTTCATTGGATCCTCCTGGGTAAATCTGTTCGATGATTTATGTTTACTGACGTCGTAAAGAACATGCCGGCGCTAGCCGGCCGGCGCGGCGAAATTCAACTCTACGGTGACGTCGTTCAAGTGCTGGTACCCGTCCAGTTGCATGTGTTCTTTCAGACGCATCGGGGAGATTAGGGGTATTAGTGCTCGTTTGAGCCCAACTGTTTTTCGGAGCGCCAGCTGCGCTGAATGCAACGCCATCGGCGCATTGAGTTCGACGGCGATCTCCTGCAGCGTCACCGGGGCCGGCTGGGTCACGGAGATCGTAATCGGCGCCGGCATAGCTACATTTACACCTGCGGCCGTGAGTTGATAGGTATTACTCTTTGTGAGCCACACCGTGGCGGAACCGTTGGGCGAGTTGCTGGTAGCCACAACGCGTCCGGCCCCCTGCTTAAGCTGCACGCTGTGCGCATTCGGCACGGCCCATTGAAACGTTATTGACTGACCGGGCGCGATCGAAGTTGCACTCGCGGTGAAGACCACCGGCGGTTGCGGCGCAGGACGTGGAACACTCGGACGCACTGGCGGCGCCGAGATCGGACGTTGAGTTCCAGCGCGTCCGCCGCGTGAACCCCTGGGAACAGACACCGTGCCGGGTTGCGGAAAGGGGTCCCAATTCCCGCGCTTTTTCCCGGCGTTGAAGAGCCGCGCTCGCTCACACCAGGGACATTTTTGGAGATGGTTGAAATAGTAGTGCTGTACATTTCCTGTGCACCTAATCAGCTCACGTCCAATTTCACGTAGAGTTTTGTGCCAGTCTTTCGCCGTCGGACGTAGTGCCGGATTTTTGTGTCCATCCACAAAACACTGGTTGAACAGCTTTTGCAGAGCCGGATGCAGCATCGCGTATGGCGGTGCTCCGCCCGGTGGTCTGATTCCATTCGCACTCTGTGCATACGGGAAGTAACCTCTTTTCAAACATTCGAGCGCATCGACACCGTTTCCTGGGTTACTGAACGCGCACCCGAACGGCAGCTGCCCCTCCATCAACAATTGAAAAAGCAGAACACCGATCCCAAAATGATCTTGCTCCCGCGAACGATTAACCTGATCAAAAGCAACGTCTTGAAACTCCGGAGGAGTATATAAAGGCGTAAACACCGTACATCGATAGACAATTCCGCTGCCCTCTTCTCTGATCTGAAACGAATCAGTGTCGACGATCGTCACCAGGGCCTGGTTATCAGCGAGGATGTTGCCTTCGTTGACATCGCCGATAACGTAGCCTTTGTCGTGGAGGGCCCACACCGCGCTGGCGAGGTTTGAGCCCAGCCGGCACAACGACTGATAGGTAAAGACCGGCAGATGTATCCGCCTGAGACCAAGATCATAGAACCGCGAAATGGGGTGAGCGTCGCGCAATCGTCGCATCACAAAACCACAAACCTCCTGGTTTTGGCGCCAAACGACCAAGTCCTTTGGCCAGGCGATTGAGGCGTGTCCTTTGTGCTGCATCGGGTCGTCCGGAGGATTAGCCACCATCACCCTCAATTTTTTTGCGTGTTCGTCCGCGACCCTATCCCGATAAATCTTGATGACGAGAGAGTCATCTCCCGGTACTTGATAGATCGCCCCTTCGGTCCCGCCACCAAGGAGCAAGCTATCGTCGAGCGTAAGATCTTGGCCGCCCTTTTGGGTCTTAATCTTCAGAGTCGTCATCGCGATCATCCATCAATGCAGCTAGAACCAGTGTGACGTCGTCGTCGGTTCCCTTCCCCACTCGCTCAGAGTGAAGAAAACTCGTCAACTCGCTCGCGCCCGCAGCTTCATCTGTCGTGCTGCGAACAAAATTAAGAAGTGGAGTAAAGAAAGGAGCGTGTGGCTCAAACGCTGGCCACTGCAGACATAACATTTGCAAACCATCTGAAAACGCAGCTACCCCGGAAGCGCGACCACACCAAACTTTTACTTGCTTCGTTTGCAGCGCATCCTGGGAGGTGAGGAAAACTGTTTCGTTGAGATATTCTCCTGGCGGCGGTATCGTCAGGCTGAACATTCTATTTGCTTGATCGGCTACGACTGTGGCGCCGTCGCCAATCTGAGCTGCAGCGATAAACTCACGAAGCGCAATCACGAGAATCATGGTGCTGGCCAGCTCCTGGCAGTCCACTCCGCGCGTGGTAGCTTCCATCTGAACTGCTGATAACGCCGCCGCCATCGCCTCTTCAAGAATCTGCCGGAGGGTTGGAGCGTCGAGCGCATCTCCAGCTTGCGTCAAACCACTACAAACTTGTGCGACTCCGTTTTCGACTGCGACATTGGCGCCAATCTCGGCAAATTTTGCCGACCCCGCACCGTCAGCCACTCCGATCACGAGCACGCCTGGCTTAGGTTGGACTACCCAATACGCATCTTCGCAATTTCGCCCGCTGGCTTCGTGTAGAGAGCCGCATTTGCGGGCCGCAGCCACCTGCCACCCGAGTTCCCTCGAAGGCGGCGACCCATCCCCATTCACACAGTGTTCGAGAACCGCGCCGTTCATGGGACGAGCTCCCAGCTTCCGGTATTTTTGTTCAAGGGCACCATATCGCCAGGCGTTGCCTGACTCACCATCTTCAAGCTGGCGGATAACCAAACAAAGAGTTCAGCGAACTTCAATTCTGAAAGCATCTTGTGCGGACGCACGGAGATGCTTTTCAACGACTCTTCCCTGGCTCCGGCCACGCCGACCGCAAAAAAAGAAACGCCCCGTTTGCTCTCCTCCTCACTAACCCGCTGCGCGACCTGTTGGGTATCGGAAATCTCTCCATCAGTTATCAGGAAAGCCCACGGACGATAGTAAGGAACACCGTTTGACGCGTATTGACGTTTACGCTGTTGAAGCAGATCGAGCGCCTGGTTGACGCCGCCGGCCATGTCAGTCGTCCCGCCGGCTTTAAGTACGGGCGGAAAGAATTCTTCAGCGGTTACAAAATCCTGCACGACGCGCGGTTGCGTGTTGAACTCAACTATCGCTACCTCCACGCGTTTGCTGGCCATCTCGTCAGCAGCTAATTCATCGCGAAAGACTCTTAAGCCGGCATTGAGAGCGTCGATTCTATCGCCGGCCATCGAGCCCGAAGTGTCAAGAATGAGCACACAAGCACACCGAGGCTGTGTGTTAATCGCAAATTCAACCGATTCTTCAAGTGCTGACATTTTGCAGTTCTCCTTGAGATTGATCTGATAGCTTCAGCCCGCACGCCGAGTCATTCGGCAAACTCGCACACCGCGTCGCCCACGCAAAGGCAACGCCTGAACCCAAACAACCGGGCTGCATTGACTGTCGTCTACTTATGAATGACGAAGACGGGTCTGAAATTTCCTGGAGATGAAATTTTTTTGCGCGATCAGTCTGCGCTTACGAGGTCGGTAATCTTTGAGACAATTACTTTCTAACTTTGAAGGCGTAGTCAGCGACAACTTTCGAGTCGCCGTTTTCCGACACGCCCAGCAACTCGATTCGATAGTCGTCATACGGAAAGAAAGAAGCACTGAGCACAAACGAGAGCTTATTCTGTTTGATCTGCGACGCGGGTATCGAATCGCGGGACCAAACCTGACGCCCACCAAAAGTCTTTATCAACACGTTGTAAGTCGGATAGGGAGTAGTCGAAGGCACTTCCAGCAGGAGTCTCAGAAACGTTGCATTGGCATTGAGTGAGACGATTTTCGAACCTCCGCCTCTTTCGAAGATTGTGGGAAGAAGGACCACTGAAGCGATAGACCTGGGTTCGCGATTGCGCAACAACGCCAGGGCTTCTTCAGCCTGGGTTCTCATCTTGTTTTCAAGATCCAATCTTTTACCGAGTTCACTCGAGTCCTGAATTTCCCGGCTAAGCTTCTCGCGCACCTCCTGGACGTTGCGCTCCAGAACCGCACGCTGGGCAAGCAATTCTTTCGTTTGTCGCCGATTCTGAAAAACGAAATATATCGATCCGGCGACGAGCAGAAGGAGAATGAGGCCGGCGGTGGCGCTGAAAGCTTTTGGCAGACCTCTAAGACCGCGAGCAATTAGATTCAACGACACCTGCGACTGAAGCCATGGTGAAGTTTTCGGTACCACGATCTCGCCATCATCGAGTGTCCGTTTTTTCTTCCGCCTTTGTCTCTCCTCTTTCGTATCGCGGGCTCTCCTCAAAGATGCGACTAGATCTTCGGTAAACTTCACCTCCCGTTTTTCAACCAAAGAGGAGCGGAAGAGAAGGTCGGCATTTTTTCGTTCTTCATCCGTGAGCCGTCCTAAAACGTAGTCGTCCACGAGCGAGTCTTCCATTACCAGGAGTTGGGTAAAATAGTCGTCGTCGGCCAGAAAGTGTTCTTCGACCGCGTTTCGCTCTTCTTCGGATAGCTGTCCCGACAGAAAGCGATTGATCAGTTCCTCTGTCTCTTGAATGGGTTCACCGCTCATGACTTCATTACATAGATGAAAGTAAAGCCAATTAATTTCTTACCTTACTAAGCCGCATGATGCAATTCTCGATACAAAGCCTGAGGGCCGCCTTATAGCGAAACACTGTCAACCGCAGCGCATTAATCGTTAACCCTTTCTCGCGGGCAAACTGCTCGCGATCGATACTATCCAGGAAGTATTTCTCCAGAAACTCACGCTTGTCCGGCGATAGCTGGGCCAAACATAGAGTCCAGCAGTCTTCTGTTTCTTCCGGGGCGGGAAGGTCCGGCAGTTCGTCTACGTCAGTCTCAATCCCGCTTTTCTCTTTAGCCCTGAGATATTCACGAAAGACGTTCCTCGCGATCGCCCGAACGTAACGGTAGGGACGATCTTGAGAAATCTCCTGGCCTGACTGAATATTCTTTACCAGTCGAGAGATGGTTTCATCGGCCAGGTCTTCGGGATCTTCACAGTGCTTCCAGGCGAAAAGCCTGACCAGCCTCGCGCGAAAGCGCCGGAAACTCTCATGAGGAGACGAAGCTTCCGGCTCAAGGGCCTGCAGCAACGTGTCAAAGGCGGCGGAGTCGGATTGAGTTTTCATCAAATCGGCACAACTGTAGCCGGGAACGAACGTCAGCGCCATTCCCCCTGCAAGGTGAAGGCGGCCCAGTCGTGAGGTAGTGCACTCCTGTTCGTCTGCCACATCGCAATCTGAGCGGTGCGCAATGCCTTGCTCGGCGATTCGTGCAGCTTCAATATCGCCTGGTAAAAGTACCGCATAAATTCAGCGGCGGCGCGATCGTTGATGCGCCAAAGAGTAGCAACTACTCGGGGCACGCCGGCGTACATAAATCCACGAGTCAACCCGATCAATCCCTCGCCACGTGTTTCTTTTCCGAGAGCGGTTTGGCAAGCGCTCAACACGACCAATTCCGCAGCCAGGTTCAGATTATAGATCTCATTGAGCCTGAGAAAGCCATTCTGAAACCGACCGGTCTGATCGACCAATGAAAGCACAATGCCGGAAAGTTCAGGATGAGAATTATTGAGCAGCGCGTGCGTGGCGAAGTGGATGATCTGATATTCACCGATCGCCGGATCGAGCACAGCTTTAAGATTCGCATCGAAGCCGATGGCGCGCATGATTTTCATATCACGAGCGAGATCGAGAATGGCTTCAGCTTCTTCCAAACTAAAGGGGAGTCTCTCTAAGACGAGTGGTTTATTGTCCAACTCCACCTGGACCAGCTGTTGTTCCGTCTCGGAGCCGCGCAGGGCGACAACATTCCGCGGCACTTGAGTCCTCGCTGGTAGCCGGCTTAGTCGCACACGAGGATCGTTTTTTTCAAACACCGGATCGGCGATGACAGCCAGTGTCTTGCTTGCCGCCATACGACCGCGCAACTCATTTCTCAGGACTGCGAGCGTGGAGATTGAAGGTAGCGTGGTGATCTCGTGTTTGACTACGAGTGGAACTCGAAGACCACCTTTTTCGGCCCCGGGTTCGGGCAACGCAGTGAAAGGTACGTATTGGAGAATACCGTCGGCGACGATCACCAGGCGTTTGTTCGGCAAAAGATGGGCCACCGGCTCGAGCAGAATTTTGCCCAGCGCGTTTGCGGCGGCTTGGTAGTCATCAACCGGCGCGGCGGCGGCGCCCTTCGACAATGCGTCATAAAGCACTTTCGCGGAGCGGTTTATCTCCGCTCGAGGAGGAAGATTGAAGCTCTCAATTGAGTGCTTTGTGACGGCCCAACCGTAGCTACGCCCGGTTCCGAGAGCATACTCCAGGAGCAGTGTGTCCTCGTCAAGCTCTCGCTGAATAGTCGCTAGACTCAACGGAACCGGCTGCGTCAACGCTGCGTACTTTGGGCTCTGGTCTCTTACTCTCGATTCAATCTCCTCGTATTGGCTCAACAGGCTCTCTACCTCCTGCCGAACCGCAGCCTCGCGCTCCGGCTGCGTCCTGCTGCTCAAGAGACGCGTCTGCTCTTCTGCTTTATCGTTGAGTCGTTGTTGGATCTGGCGTTCTTCCTGGAGTAGCTGCGGATCGACGCCCTGGCGAATGTCGGTGCGCGCGGCGATCAGGTTTTCCAAGAGGGTTCTGGCCCGGGCGTGCTCGTTTACTTCCAGCGCCAAAGTGGCGTAACCACGGGAACGATCCCGCTCATGCATCCGCATCAGCAGATCGACGTAAAACTCGTAGTGCCGGTAGACAGTCTCGAGATAAGAGATCCGCAAAGCGGGACTAAGGACTTTCACGCGCAACTTCTCGATCAACTCGAGCGATCTTTCGATGTCGCGGCGGGCGTCGTCCAAACGGCCCAAATCGCGCTTCGCGCTTGCCAGGTTCATCAGCGTTTGGACCTCGCCACGACGATCGGCCACGGCTTGCATCAACGATAACGCCTGTTCGTAATTGGCAAGTGCCCCAGCTTTATCATCCAACTTCTCACTCAGTTTTCCGCTGGCCAGGAGGATTAGAGCCGTGCCGCGACCGTCTTTGACGTCCTGGCTAAGAGAAAGTGCCTGGCGGTATTGAGCCAGCGCCTCTTTCGTTTGACCTCTCTCCGTAAGAATATTGGCGATGTCTCTCCGCGTGTACGATTCCATCCGCCTATCCTGGACCGCGCGACTAATCGACAGTTTGCGATCGAGAGACTCCAAAGCACCCTCGTTGTCACCCAGCGCCAGGCGCACGCGGCCCACGTAGCCTGACGTGACGGCGGCGTAGTGATGGTTCTCGATTGCAACGTAAAGTTCGAACGCTCGGGTGAAGCATTTCAGGGATTGTGCGCGATCGCCAAGCGTGTCGTACAGGTACCCGATGCCGTTCAAAGCAGCGGCTTCGCCGTTTCGATTGCCGATGGTGCGGAATATCTTCAGCGCCTGACCGTGCAGCTCAAGCGCGGTCTGTTTTTCGCCTTGTTGATTGTAGACGCCAGCCATTGCGGTCAGCGTCGAGGCGCGTTTCTGCTGCTCGTTGGTTGACTCCCAAATCTCGAGAGCAGCTTTGTACGAATTCAGCGCGAGTTCCAGATTGCCCAGGTTGCTGTGGAGATAGCCAAGATTGAGCTGACTTAGCGCGAACACACGCTGCACGTTAATTTTTTTCGCGATGGCCAGCGCGCGCTCGAACTGGTCCTGCGCTTGCGACACGTCGCTGGCTATCGAGCTCGCCACCCCCAAGCAGTTCAGCGCCAGTGCCGTCCCCTCGTCGGAGCCGAGACGCTCGGAAACGTCGAGGGCCCGGGCGCAATGAGGAACGGCTTTCTTGACACTCGCCATTTCCAGGTAGGCGCCGCCGAGTTTTGTAAGAACGACGGCTTCCAATCGCTCGTCTTTGAAATTAGAAATGAGCGAAAGTGCTCGGCTGTAGTCTTCGACGGCGCTGTGATAATCGCTGAGCACCGCGGCCACGTCACCGAGTTTTTCGAGGGTCTCTATTTCCAGGCGAGATTCACCGGCGATGTGAAACAGGCCTTGAGCTTTTGCGTATTTCCTGGCCGCCAGTTTGAACGATTCACTCTTCCACTCGGTCCTCAACTTGTCCGCTTCGGCCAATGTTCGCTGCGCGAGTACCAGCACACTGCGTGAATGGGACGTTTGTGGACCAACCGTATGCGCGCACGCTACGCCTGAGCCGATCGCCAGGTACAACAGTACCGGAAAGAGCACGCTGCCTCGTTTTGCAACCGATTTAAGACAGGATCTCGCCATTCAGGATCCCCCGTCGAGTGAGAGCGATGAATTGCCAGGGCCAGTGCATGGTAATGAAAACCCAAGTGAGTTTCAACGCGTCACGGCCGGCCTGTAGTGCCCCAATTCAAGTTGTTCTCTGCGTTCTCTGCGAAGACCTCTGGTTCTCTTCTGCAACATTCGATTAAACGCAGAGGTCACAGAGGATTCCCCAGCGGACCGCAGATGAAATCGAAATCAGCGTACTACCCCGCCGGCCTGACTGCCACCATCGCTCCCTGAAAAGAATTTTCTGAAAAGAACAACTAACCGCGAAATTATTTGCCCCGATCTGTCAGATATACAGCAGAGCCAACATTTGCTGCGGCTGATCGTCTTCCCCGTAGGAGATGGTCCCGCGGTTGTTCAAAACAAACTGATTTGAGAGGAGACTCGTAATGATAGACAAATCAACTAACGTAAAGGCGTCAAGCAGCGACGATGTTTCACGCGTCGGCGGTGAAGATGACTCGCGCGCTTGCGACACCGACATGCGCGTCGGCGGCGAAGACGATTCGAGAGAGATCGTCGACGACCAGCCTCTGAAAAACTAGCAGATGTCCTCACCCAGGCCTGAAGCTGAGTCACTGGTTTTCGAGCAAACGAGGCTTATTGTTTCTCGATAATATCCCTCACAGTGACTCGCTTTGGACCACAACCAAGGAAGGTAGAATCTTATGTCTGAAACAATCAACATTCTTTTTCTGGCTTCGAACCCGACCGACATCAGCCGCATACGAGTCGACAAAGAGTTACGCGAGGTCGACGAGCGCATCAGCCTCGGCAGCCATCGCGATCGATTTGACTTGCGTCCACACTTTGCCGTCAGACCGCGCGATCTGCGTCGCGGACTGCTCAAACACAAACCGCACATCCTGCACTTTAGCGGCCACGGATCCACCTCCGCGGGAATCGTGTTGGAAGATGACGATGGCAAAACGAAAGTCGTGGCCGCGGCGGATCTGGCGGAACTGCTCGGCATTCTGAAGGACAATCTTCGGGTAGTTGTCCTGAACTCCTGCTACAGCGCACTTCAAGCGAGTGGCATCACTCAGACCATCGATTGCGCCATTGGGATGAACGACAAAGTTGGTGATCAGAGCGCGATTATTTTCGCCGCGACGTTCTACGAGAGCCTTGCGTTCGGCCGCAGCGTTACGGAGGCGTTCAAGCTTGGAGTGGTAGACCTGAAGACCGAAGGCACAGGCAGCGGAGGCATTCCTACTTTGCTCACCAGGCAGGGAGCAGATCTCGCGAAGGTCTATCTCGCGACGGATGAAAAAAATTCAGCAGAACCCCAGAAAGCCGGCGGTTCCGCGTCTGGTGGCAACAAGATGATCACCGTCGGCGGCGGTAGCACTCTCAACGCCGGACACGACGCAAATCTCAGTATTTCCTGAGGGACAAATTCGATGACCTGTCCCCAATGTAGTCAAGAGCACGATGACAACCAGGCTTGCCCCGGGTGTACACAGGAGCAGGTCATCGATCCTAAGAAAGACTTGCCGCCGGCAAAAGATCCAGCTCCAGTATCCTTACCCCGAGAAGACGATCAAGAGAGCCAACAGGCAAATCATGGGAAGAGCCCCGCGGTAAACGTATCGGGCGGCTCGGAAGTAAACGCGGGCCGTGACGTCAATTTTTACTTGAACGCTATCAAGAATGCTGACGAGTCGCACAAGGGTGAAGAAGAGAAACTGCTCTGGGATTTCGTGAAGCCACTCAGTCCTCGATCAGAGCGTTACTACAAACCCGCTCCAGCAGATTTGCAAGCGATGGTTTCGACTCTCATCGCTGATCGGGTGATTCTAATCAGCTCCTCCTATGACGAATATGCTCTCGATGCAGCGTGGGAAGTGATTGAGGCGATGCCTGAATCGTCTGATCGCTTCAACGGCAGGCTCGCATTTGAAGACACTGTCGGCAAAACTAGCCAGTTCAGCCCACAGAAACTGTGGGAACAAAGGCAGGAGGCGGAGGGAGAAGCGGAGATAATGTTATTGGTAGACGCCCTTGACAGTCAGGCGAACACCTTCCCCGTCTCGATGCTGGGCCAATACGCGCGGTTTGAGGCGGCGAAGCAAGACCTGAAGAACAGCAAACTCTTCCTCGTCGTGGTCGTCAACCACCGATACGCAACCGAACAGAAGCTTTCGCAAACGAATCGAACGTACAAGAGTTTCTCGTACTGGAACATCCCGTTCCTCGAGCCATTCTTCCAAAGGTGGTTTCCGGGTCAGGAACAGCTTCTCGCCGAGTTAGCGAAACAGCGGGCGAGTGGAAAGTGGGATGAAGACGAGTCGATCTTCACGCAGCAAGTCGTCAACTACCACGCCAACGACCTTCTCCGTGACGTGATCAACAACGGCGGACCGAAAGATCCGGAGAGCTCCGCGGAGTCCATGCTGAAAGCCGCCTGTCCGGTGGAAAAGACCGTTCTCTACACCGCGACTTTCTTCAACGAGATCACTTCTCCCGAGTTCTGCCGCGTCGTCGAGTCTCTGCTCGGCACGCGCACAATATTGAAGGATGCTCCGGCCCTAAGCGCGAACGGAGCAACTCCAGCCACGGCCAGGATTGAAGTCCCGCTACGCCGCACGTGGGATGAAGAAAAAGACGAGATCTTTACGAAACTGCTCGTCGAAACAAGCACCGGCGCCGATTCGCCAAGAACAGTCAGTCTCTCAGAGTTCAACCTCGCCGAGCCCTTGCGCAAGCTGTTTGAAAAACGCCACCGCTTTTACCTGATCGACCAATTCAAGGTATTGCAAGAGACCGGGATCTTTTTCTATCCGTCGCTGCGCCTGGCTAAGAACACAACCCAGCTGGCCATCGACCTGGCCCAGATCTATCCGGATGAGTTCAACGAAGGCTGGATAGTCACAATGGTGAACCGGATCAGGGACTATTTTGCCGCGCGTGGCTCGGATGAAGAGCGGGTGGAAGATCCGATGTTCTACTTTTTATCAAACACTCAGCCCGGCGCCTTCCACGTCGCTTTCGCGCGCGTATCTGAGATTTGTCAGCGGTTCCTCGACTCGCCTCAACACAAGAGCGTCGTTCCCAACAGCCTGGAATACTTGATGAAGAACGAATACCAACAGGAAGTTCTGTGGCTGATCAAGCAGCTCAAATTCAATCCGGATTTTGACGATTGGTATTGGCTGAAGCAATTGCTTCATCGCGCCGATCCCAAGACGAAATATCTGACGTATTACTACATTCTTTCCTATCTTAAGCAGTTGGGAACACGCGTCTACGAGGGCCTGAAAAAGCTTGAGGGATGGCTACCGCCAACCGATCGTTCCAACCTCAAAGACTTCGATATGTTCATCTTTCGCATCGTGATCAAGTATTGCCTCGACACGATCGATCGCTTCAAGGAGAGGCACTACGGCAAATGGCCCAGCCGCTACGCCTTGTTCACCCTGACTGATTCAGAGACAGCTAACTCAAGGTTTGGCTTACTCGCTAATTGCCTGCTCCACCCCGGAGTAGACCGCACTTTAGTAGGCCTGAACATCGACGGCACGCGCATCGATTTGATCGGAATCTTGTTGGCCGAATGGAGCTTCATCCTGCTCGGCACGCCGAGCGTCCCACAAGCGCCTCCGCGGAACGGGAAGGAAGACCTGCCCAATGACAACCCGCAAAATTGTACCGCGTCACAGATGTTCGATCTGCTGCTTAAACAGTTCCTCAGCCGGCTCGACTCGCAGCAGCGTCTGGAGCTCCTAAAGTACTGGACTCAGCTCGATTCAGCACTATTCAAGTTCGGTCACTCACACTCCATCGCCAACGAACAGCGGCACGAAATGAAGTGGAAGAGAGTACTGGTACAGCGGCTAATACGCGAACTCAAGCTCGCTCCACCGGCTAGACCAATGGCAAGGAACTCCCCTGGTGCAATTGTTACCAGCAGTCATGCATAACGGAGGACAGCATGATTCAAGCAATATCAATCAGCGAAATCATTCGACAGGTATCCAACAACATCGAGCCAAAGGGTGGTTACGAACAGCGCATCGTAATCAATACCGACACTGGTCAAGCGGTCCCCGCACCCAACATTCTTGAGTACGTCTTCGGCAACTTCAGGTATTACCTCGTTGCCAATAACACCAATCAGCAAAAGCTAATTGCCGGGCGTAAGACTGTTAAGTACCGGGAAGGAAGTGAGGAATTAGTTTTTGTGGTCGATTATAAGGGCGGCTGCCCGCCCGGCCGCGAAACGCAGTTAACCGAATTCTTTTTCAGGACTTCCGGAGCGGACAAAGGGATCAGCGATGGCCTCGGGAAATGGCTGATCGAATTTTTCACCACCAACGGCCGCACGATCGATCAATTCTACTCAGACAACCACAGCGCATCTCGCGATCTGGCAGCCAAAGCGCTGACTGAATTCGGCCTGGCCCTCATCATAACCCTCACCGTCGAAAACTCTACGAAACCGGAGACTGTCGAAGTTGGACCACTAGTTCTCACTTCCCGGCTGCTCGGCTCTGATGACGAAGAACAGCTATCGATCAAAGCGGAGTTGGAAGCCGATCCGCAAAATCTTTTGCGAGCCATGATGCACCAGAAGACGTCGCTTACCGATATATTCAAGAAAGGCGTGAGGCAATACCTGGCCAGCCGCGTCACGCTGGAAACTTATTACAAAGATCTCAACTCGGAACGGGTGAAACAAGGACTACGAGAGCACCTCAACAGTTTGCTGAAGCAGTTTGGCCGTCACGTCGTTTTTGTTTCGTTGAAACCAGAAGGAAGGGAACCTGCGCGATACAACGGCGAGACGACTATCGAATACCAACATCACGAATGTTCCGATCCGATCAAGCTGAAGATCTCGGTTCTCATGACTCCTCAAGACGCTGCTCGCTACCGAGCGAGCGGCTCACCGTCGCCGCCGAGCTGGGTGCAACAGAATCTCGAGGAAGTCAAGAGCGTGCTATTTGGCTTTTCCTACGTAGATCTGTTGTTGGACTTTCGTCCCGCCAGACAAAAGCTCATCGAGGAAATGAACCGCCGTGCGGAATCGATCGGTTACAAGATCGAACAACTGATGACGATGATATCTATGGAGCCTCTGACCTGGCGGAAAGGGTTCGATATCGAGATCAAAGCCACGGCGGATGATCCGCGCGCGGCGATGTTTGCGACCAGCGTCTCAGGCGTTGACGTCGGCCTGGAGGTGTTTCTCACCGCAAGAGTAAAGGACCTGCGCGGTATTACCCGCTATCTCACCAGCGACCTGCCGCAGAAGGTGAAGCAGGAGGTCCTCAAGCTGGTGCAGAATACCCTGCACGCAACAGACCCGCAGCAGTTCTACAAACCCTATCGAGAAGCTGACAAGAAGAGACCCGGTGGCGGAGCTTTCGAACAGGAGCTAAGGAAAAAGATCTGCAACCTGCTGGAATCAGAATTCAATGCCGAAATAGTTCAGTTGGTCCTAAAGCCGACCGACACCGATCTGACGGAGAAACTGCGCAAGGTCGCATCGACTTCACACGACTTCGTCGCTATCAGCGAGATTGGAGCCACGCCCGGCGCGCCGAAGATCTCCGTCCACGGAAGCTTCACTGTTGAAGGCGTAAGCTCTGATGGCTGGGAGAAATTTCGCGAACGCGACGTGACTGGCGAGAAGTTGGTAAAACGCGTCAAAGACAGCGTCGCTTCATTCATCAAGCGCGCGCCGGAAGGCGCCGCCGCTTTGTTTTCCCAGGAAGGAGTCGTCGAATTGATCAAGCACGCTTTGCATTCAGCGCAGGTGCTGATCGATGACGAGTTTGGCCTCGCTATCAAGTTGGCGACGATTTCCTGGGAATGGGACGAGAGTCTCATAGAGATCGGTCAACTTCGCAACAAGGAAGATCTCGAAGCGATTCATATTAGAATCTCCAGCCTGAAAGACAGGCTCCTGGATTATTACGAACACAACGGCAGTCAGGAGGAAATAGACGAAACCAGGGCCTCGATCGAGCGTCTTGCCGCCATGGTGCCGGCGAGCCTCGCGTCGAGTGTCGGCTACAGACAACTGCCTCAGCCGCCGAGTGTTAAGGCGTTGCGTGCCGGAGAACCTGATTCTGA
>Ga0070694_100000238_pt1 | contig 28995 bp, 18 predicted proteins | sample KBSK1251metaG_FD_65470 | JGI IMG/M metagenome (GOLD analysis project Ga0070694, IMG submission 65470) | Corn, switchgrass and miscanthus rhizosphere microbial communities from Kellogg Biological Station, Michigan, USA - KBS K1-25-1 metaG | ecosystem: Host-associated > Plants > Roots >...
CTCCTCCCATCTGTAGTTAGGAGAAGCCGGGTCGAGGGTTTTGTTTGTGAGCAGGTTGATGTCCGCCTTCGTTGGCCCACTGTTAGCCGCAATGTACAGATAGTAGCGATCGCCGATGTGAATTACGTCCGGGGCCAATCCGCGCCGCGGCAATAACGCGCCACGCTGCCAGGTCCAACCGTCGGCGGAGACGAGTGACGTTCCGCCGGTACCGTAGGTGTAGTACTTGCCATCGCAGAAAATGACGGTGGAAGGGTCATGAATCCCGATCTGGCCTGCGAGCCCGAAGACACGTGAGTCATGAACGAAGACGGTTCCGGCCAGGATGAAGATGGCGGCCACCAGTATTTTTTTCATAGGACTCCTGAATAAACCGGGTCCGACCACTTACTATCAATCGTCTGGCAGCTCACGAGGTAGTTATGCATGCCGCGCAACCCCGCGCCGACGTTGCCCGGCTGCAACGTGCGGCCGTAGCATTCCAACGTCGAGGTGGCAAGGTAGTAATCGTCGCCGACGCGCACAATCGAAGGCTCGGGGTTGAACCCGCGCAGGATGGGGTTTGTGATCACAGTACCGGAGTGACTCATTGTACTTCCTTCTCAGACCTCAACCGTTGCAGACGCCGTCACATCCGCCTTCACTACAGTCCACAAGATCACCGCGCCGATAACGTCCAGAAAGCCAAGGCAAATGAAGAATGGTGTGTAGCCGATCTTCAATACCAGGGCGCCGATCAACAGCGAGAAGATAAGCAGCCCGGCATTACCGAACGTGCCCGCCATCCCCGCCACTGTCGCCACTTCATTCTTCTTAAACAAATCCGAAGACATCGTGATCACGGTCACTGACAACGTTTGATGGGCGAAGCCGGCGAGGCTGAGCAGCGCAATCGCAGCATAGGGGCTTTCGACGAAGCCGACCAAGCCGACCCCGAGCATCATGAGAGCGCCGACTGTGAAGGCCGCGCGTCGTGCGTTGATGAGGCTGATGCGCCAGTGCTTTTGTAGCCACATACTGAAAGCCCCGCCGAAAATGCACCCGATGTCCGCCGCCAGAAACGGGAGCCACGCGAAGAGCGCGATCTGCTTCAAGTCCCAGCCGCGAGTCTGGGCCAGGTAGAGCGGCATCCAGAACGTCAGGGTCCCCCACGTCGGGTCGGCCATAAAGCGCGGCAGCGCGATGCCCCAGAAGTTCCGCCGTCGCAGCAACGACAGCACCGCAGGTCGCGTCCCGTCATGCTGCAAATTCTTCTCCTGCCCAGCAGCGATGTAGTCGAACTCTGTCGACGACAGCGCGGGGTGATTCTCCGGCGGTTGATAGAGCCACAGCCACACGGTCACCCATATCAGCCCCAACGCGCCCGTAATCACGAAGGCCGCCTGCCAGTTGTATTGCAAGATCGCCCACGCAACAAGGGGCGGAGCGAGCATTGACCCGAACGACGCTCCGATGTTGTAGATTCCTCCAGCAATCCCGCGCTCTTTGGCCGGGAACCACTCTGCCGTCGCCTTCATCCCGGCGGGATTCGCCGAACCTTCGGCCAGGCCCAGCAACCCGCGCAGGACTGCTAACATTTGCCAGTTGTGCGCCAGCCCGTGCGCCATGCTGATGAACGACCACGCGAGGGCGAACAGTGCATAGCCGCGCTTCAGCCCGATCACGTCCAGTACATAGCCACAGAGCGGCTGCATCATGATCGCAACTTGGAATGTGCCGACAATCCACGAATATTGCTGTGTCCCGATGTGCAGGTCATTCAGCAATGTCGGCGCTGCGACCGCGAGCGTGCTACGCGTCAGGTAATTGATCACCGAGCCGAGCATAATCAGCCCGATCATCCACCACCGAAGCCCTCTAATCTTAGGCATTGCCGGCTCTATTTACGGCCGAGCCACCTCCAACTGGCTCCGGCAGCGAATCCCGGTCGCACGACAAAGGGTAAGATCAGTGATCACCGGAGTGAGGACTCGCTCCCGATTGGTTCCTGCAGATAACTCTTACCCGGTCTACCGGCCGCAACTTGAACACAGTCGCGGAGGCGGGCGACGGTCCTCTGGGAATTAAACGCGGTTTTGAAAAAATGGTGAGCCAGCGGCCGCAGGCACTCACCGTCCACACTTGCTCCCGACAGCTGCCGCCGTTGTTTGCCCGCGCGTAGTTCAGAACGAATACTTCAGTCCGAGTTGAATCTGGCGCATAGGGAGCGCCGTGGAGCTGATTACGCCGAAGCCCTGATGCGCGGCATTGGCGGGCGCCCCCGGGAATGCCGGGCCCGCCAGGATGTTTCCGTTCGGCGCCCCCCAACTTGGATGGTTCAGGACGTTGAACGCTTCCACCCGTAGCTGGATGTTATGGTGCTCGCTGTACGGCATGGTAAAACGCTTGGAGAGCGCCATATCGATCGACTGGAAATGCGGTGTAATCATGGTATTCCGCCCGACATTACCGAAGGACCCCTGTGGCGCCACCACAAACGAGGCGGGGTCGTACCACCGTGCGGGTGTGCCGTTCGCTATATAGCCGTCGCCTGTCCCCGAGTAGCTGGGACGATCGGGTAGTGGATTATTAGTGCCGGCGTTATTGATACCGATGGTCAGGGTCTGCGGAACGCCGCTCTGGATCGTCGAGTTGGTGCTCAACTGCCAACCGCCGACAAACGCATTGGCGACTGAGTTGTTGATGCCCAGTAGCTTGCCTTTGCCTATCGGCAACTCCCAGACGGCTCCGAGGACCCAGCGATTGCGTACGTCAAAGGACGACAAGCCACGCTCGCATTTCAGGCAGCTGCTGTCTTGTGGAAAGAGTGTGTCGAGGCCCTGAGTGCGGGTACCACTGGCATTATCAATCGACTTGGCAAACGTGTAATTCGTGGTCAAGCTGATACCCTGGCTGAAGCGGCGCGTAAGCTTCACGCTTGCGGCGTTGTAGCTTGCTTTGAAAGTGTCATTGACATAGGAAAGGACTCCGAAATTAGCAAACGGCCGCCGCGAATTGATGCTATTCAACGGGCCTGGGAGCGCTTGGTTGATGTTCTGGAAGCCATAGAGGTGCCGGCTTTGCGACCCGAGATAGCCAACTTCCAACGCCCAGTTGGCGCCGAGCTCGCGTTGCACATTCAGCAGATACTGCGCGGTGTAGGGAGCAGCATGACTGTAAGCGGCCGCCCACGCAAACGGCGGCGGCACCTGGACGATTGTTCCGTTTCCCCCGGGAATCGCATTGCTCCAGGTTACCGGATTTGCGGGCGTCGTGGTCAGGTCCACTCGGGCCGCAATGTTGCGGGCCATGTCGAAGTACACAGCGTTGGCGATGTCCTCCATGTAGAAGATGCCAAAGCCAGCACGGATCACGGTCTTATCATCAAGTGAATATGCGATGCCAACCCGAGGAGCGAAGTTCGTGTATTTGGTCTTCATGAGGTTATTGTTCAGGCTGCCGCCGCAGACCGCCTTCGTACTGGTCCAACGGATTTTCAAGCCCTCGTATGGATCCGTGCAACCCTCTCTCTGCCGCACGAAGAACGGCCAATCGGCTTCCGGCGCGTTAGCAATAAACTCGATCTTCGGTATCTCCACCGTGAAATAGTCGCCCTTCGTATTCGTGAAGGGCGGCGTAAGTTCGTAGCGCAAGCCCAGCGACAGCGTCAGCTTGGGAGTGATCTTCCAGGTGTCATCGACAAAAAAATGGAAGACGTCGCGCTTGAATTTCGCGTCGGCAACGGCGGCGGCATTTGTGGATACGAAAAGTTTCCCAAGCAGGAATTCCGCGAAGGCGTAGCCACCGCTTCCATTTGCCGGGTTCGTTGTCGCAGTTGGCTGAAATGTAAACACACCGCGAGAGAACTGGTTGCCCACCTGGTTGAAATTTTGGCGGTTGTACTCGCCTCCGAAGGCGAAAGAATGCTTACCATGGATCCAGGACAACTTATCCACGATTTGCAGAGTGTTGTCGTCGATTGCGAAAGGACCGTCATTGGCGTCGCCGATCCCGGTAAACCCACCCCCATTAAAAACTACGTTCGGAATTCCCCAGGTGATCGGAGCTCCCGGACTTTGGTTTGGAATGCCAATCTCGCTAATCACATCCAGGGTGCCGGCGCTCAAGGTGCCCAGAGAATTGAAGAATTGCGTATAGCCGAAACGGGCGTCGTTAATGAGGTTGTTTGGTAAGGTTCGGGTATTGGATCCAGTAAATTGTTTGTAGTGGGTAAGAACCTTGGTCCCCGCGAGATTTAGGGCTTGTGCGGACGTATCTTCGTCACCCCAGTTGTATCTTCCCATCCACTGCGAGTTCGATGATTCGACGAAGTCAATTCTTACAACCAATCCGTCCCGGTTGAGAGGTTGAGAGCTGGCCTGCGCATAGTTGTTTGTTTTGAGAGTGCTGGCGGAATTGTAGTATTTCAAGAACTTGACCGAGATCGGGTCCAACCGGTTGGTAGGAATGATGTTGCCCGGGAAGGGCAGCCCAGTGGTTGGATCGTAAATGATGGTAGAGGGAAGCAGTTCGCTGAAATCGCCGGTAAACATCTTGGTGGTTGGGACGGTAAACGTATTCAACACGCTCTGCCGGCGACGAAGGCCCTCATAATTTGTCATGAAAAACAATTTGTCGCGACCATTGAACAGGTGGGGGATGCGCACCGGCCCATCCACCTCGAACCCGTAATCGTTCCACTTAAATGGGTTCTTCGGCTTCACGCTGGTGAACTGGTACTGATTGGCGTCCAGGGCATCGTTGCGATGAAATTCGAAGAGCGCCCCATGGTAGGCGTTGCCGCCGGACTTGGTCAGTACATTCACTTGCGTGCTTTGGTGCCCATACTCCGCCGGGTAAACACCGATTTGAACTTTGAACTCCTGGATTGCGTCGATGGATGGAAGGGCGACGTAAGTGTTGAAGTTCACGTCCATGTTATTGACGCCATCGAGCGTGTAGTAATCGAAGAAAATGCGCTGCCCACCGGCCGATATTGCTTGCTGGGCGCGTTCGCCGCCCTGGCGGGCACCCGCTTGTCCCGCGGCCGGCGCGAGCACGTTGACGTTGGGCGAAAGCGCGACGAGATTCAAGTATTGCCGGCCGTTTAGCGGCAATTCAGTGACAATTTTGTTCTCTATTACTGTGCCGATGGTTGTGTTTTCGCTGTTTAGCAGTGCGGTAGCAGCACTGATCGTCACCGTCTCACCGACTTGGCCAACTTCCATAGCCACATCCAGTCGCGCCGCCTGCTGAACTTCGAGCCTGACGTTATCGTTTAGTGAAATCTTGAATCCGGTCTGCTCAACTTTTAATTCGTAGGTGCCGGGCGGCAGAGAGGGGAAGGAATAAAGGCCTTCGCTATTGGTGATTACCTTGCGCGTAGCGCCGGTCGCCTTGTTCGTGACCGTCACGCTGGCTCCTGGAACCGTCGCGCCAGTAGGATCTTTTACCAGACCGGTGATTTCAGCGCTGGTTTGCGCCGAACTGCCGACGGCACAGGCAGCCAGTAAGAACGCAGCGCCGAGCAGATTGAGCACCAAGCGAATTCTCTTCATGATTTTTCCCCTCAGCTATTTGTATTGTGGTGTTGTCAAAACATTTGATTCACCATTAAAATCGCGCAGTCAAAACAACCCGGCAGACCGAGCAACCTTTAGTAGTACTTGGAGTGAATCAACTCAGCTTTTGTCCAGGCGTTTGCTTCCACGCTTCAACAACATGAAGTAGAATTCAGCTCCCTTAGGACCTTTGGAACAGGAAGGAATCACAGGACTGATTGTTCATGCGTATTGTTGATGCGTACGTTGGAGACCACTCGTCTAACTGTCGACGGGTACGCGCAAAGTACTCAGTCAGCGGAGAAAAGTCTTTTGAGCGGGGTTGAAAATTTCTGAAAATTTATGTCGGTTCGACCCGTTTTGTTCGAGAGCCCAAGTATTTGCACCGAACTGACCCCTTCGTAGGATTGACTCAAGCGACGAAGTTCGGCCTGCTTTGATATCTTGAGGATTTATGAAAGCGATCAGGAGTGAGGCTCGAGGAGAGTTCTATGCATTCGACCCGTTTCTTGTCGACGCGAACAAGTGTGTCTTGCTCCGAGACGGAAAGCTGGTGCCACTGACACCCAAGGCTTTCGAGATCCTCCTGGTGCTTGTTAGACATCCGGGTCGAGTACTCAAGAAAGAAGAGCTGTTCCAACTGGTCTGGCCTGATGCGTTCGTCGAGGAGAACAATTTGCCGCGCAATGTCTGTGCTCTCAGGAAGGCACTGGGAGAAGGACCCACGGAGCATAAATATGTAGTGACCGTGCCTGGGCAAGGCTATCGGTTTGTTGCCAGTGTCCGGGAATTGGAAACTCTCGATGAGGGAGAAAGCTTGCCACCTCTGGTGGAAACCTCCGTATCTCAGAACGGACGAGCACTTGAAGACCATCAAAGCAAAGTAACCCCAACACCTGCTCGGGCCCGTTACGTCAAAGTAGTCCTGGCCGCACTTACAATCGTTTTCGTAGTGGGATTGTTCGCCACTGCCTATCTTGTAAATGCGCGATGGTCTCGCCCAACCGGCCCGTCGCCAAAACGCAAGCTGTGGCAGTTGACCTTCGAGCCCGGTCTGGAGAGCGAGCCAAGCTGGTCGCCCGATGGGCGGTTTATCGCCTATAGCTCGGACCAGAGTGGAAACTTCGACATCTGGGTGCGTCCTGTCGGTGAAGGTAAACCAATTCAGGTGACTACGTCTTCGGCTCACGATTGGCAGCCAGATTGGTCGCCGGATGGGCGCACGCTGGTGTTCCGCTCGGAGCGCGACGGTGGTGGATTGTTCGTGACTCCGGCCCTGGGCGGCAGCGAACTCAAATTAAGCTCAGCCGGTTATCATCCCCGGTGGTCGCCCGACGGTTCTCAGATCCTCTTTTTCAGCGCGGCATACCCAAGTTTTGTTAAATCAAAAATGTATGTCATGAGCGCTGAGGGAGGACCTCCGCGCGAGGTGTTACCTGGCATCGTCGCGGAATTCGTGTCTCCTCTGCGTGTGGCGTGGCACCCCGATGGTCAGCGACTTTCTATTTGGGGCAACCATCGACAATTTGGCTGGAGCTTTTGGACCGTGCCGTTGGCAAACGTTTCCCCAGTGCAGTCCTCGGTGGATCCCAGCGTAGCGGCGGAGATTAAAGAGGCCGCCATCTCTTTTCGCGATTTCGTGTGGTCGCCATCGGGACATAGTTTGATTTTTGAGGGCGAATCGCAGGGCGTCAGAAACCTGTGGGAAATCAAAGTGGATGCGCAAACTTTGCGGTGGGTTAATGGGCCAGAACGCTTGACCACGAGCGCCGGCATCGACACTGATATTGCCCTGTCCTCGGACGGTCGGAAATTGGCGTTCACCATTCGCAGCGAAGAAAGCCGCCTATGGTCGCTACCGTTTGACTCTGTGAGCGGGCGTGTTGCCGGAAATGGAGAACCCATCACAATTGCTGGCATGGATGCGCAACAACCGGGACTGTCGCAGGATGGCAGGAAGCTGATTTTTCGCAAGCAGCGAGCGAACAAGGACGAACTCTGGATCAAGTCACTCGATGACGGCAGCGAAACCTTACTGGTTGCCGCAGATGATTTCCGCCGCGTTAACCCTATTTGGTCACACGATGGTTCTCGCTTGTTATATCTTCGTTCACGCCCGGCGGCCCAGGGGCAAACGGAGGGCGACCCGCAGATCTCTCAGTCTCTGGCGTTACGGTCAGTGGCTGGCAACGACGAGCAGGTACTAACATCTCCAGCGCCAGGTCGGCAGTCGCTTACCGACTGGACACCGGATGGAAAATGGATTCTGGCGAGCTCAGACTGGCGAACACCGGGGCAAGTAGCCCTTTGCCTATTCCCTGTTGACGGCGCGCCTAATGCAGAAACGAAGATGCGCGTGATCGCGTCGCATCCGGAGTATCACATCTGGCAAGGCCGCTTCTCTCCGGATGGCAGTTGGATCAGCTTCAACGCGTTCAAGAGTTCAGACGGAACGTCTTCCATAATCTATGTCATCGCGCCGGCTGGCGGCCCGTGGATTCCAGTCACTGACGGCAAGTATTGGGATGATAAGCCGCGATGGTCTCCCGATGGCAAAACTATCTATTTTGTCTCAAACCGTACGGGATTCTTGAACGTATGGAAGGTGCGGTTCGAGCCGGCCAGCGGCAACACCCTGGGCCAGCCAGTTCGAGTGACCGACTTTGAGAACGCTGCCCACATGCTTATGCCGAATTTCATTCACATGGAGATCGCTCTGACCGCCGATCGACTCATTCTGCCTATGACGGATATGTCGGGAGGCATTTGGATTATCGAGAACGTGGACCGTTAGCAGGGATGCACGCATTTGAGGGCTACAGGGAAGAGCCACTCTCCCTCCTAACGAAACGCCTTGATGTCGAGGCTTCCCTCCAGGCAGCGACAACAAACCGATCAAAAACGGCATCAGACGCCGCGTGACGTGGCGCGAGTTTCCACGGGACTTAAGGGCGGTAGTCTCCGTGCCGGGTGGTTCATCGAAATGTCTTCAGGCACGTTCAACCTTTACTCGCTTGCCGGTTCTCGCGGCTTCATAGATCGCCATAAGAATTGCAATGTCACGTCGCCCAAGCTCTCCCGGAACGCTGGTGGGTCGGCCGGTCAAAACGCAATCGGCAAAGGCGTCCATTTGAGCGGCCTGTTGATTCGTAACCGGGTAGTTAAGCGGACCACGGCTCGTCGCTACGGTGAGGCCGCGATACGAAAATGCGCTCTTGAGATCCATCCAGCCTTTCTTTCCTTCGAGATGAAATTGGTTGGCACCACGGTTAAAACTTGCCAGACCTTCACAGCTCTCTCCGTGCGGGAACTCCAGAGTGAAACTGATGGTCTCTTCAACCTCGTTGAAAAGTTCGGGATTGAGTTTCGGCTCCTCCTTCGCCTTGACGTAGATGGGAGTGCTACCGGTCGCCATACAGGCGCCATGGACAATATAGATGCCCAGATCCATCAACGGACCGCCGCCTGCGAGCTTCTTATCGGTGCGATGCTCGCGCTCACGCATTACATAAGCAAATCCCCCCGAGATCTTTGTGAACGGCCCAAGTTCCGTCTCTCGCCCCAGCCGCTCCATTTCAAGGTGGTATGGATCGTAATGCAGGCGGTAGCCTATTCCGAGTTGAACACCGGCGGATTTACAAGCGGCGATCATCCGGTCGCAATCGGCGACTGAAGTGGCCATCGGCTTCTCTGAAATAACGTGTTTGCCGGCCCTTGCGGCCCGAATTGCAAACTCAGGGTGGAGACCCGGTGGGGTAACAACGTAGACGATATCGATCTCTTTATTGTCGGCAATGCGATCCAGGTTTTCATAGCTGTAGATATTTGTTTTCTTCAGATCATATTCTGCGGCCCACTTCTCGCCTTTTTCCGGATGGCCAGTGACTACGCCGGCAAGGTAACAGAGTTTCGTTTGCTTTAAAGCCGGCCCCAGTTCACCGGTTGCATACCTACCCAATCCGAGCAATGCCACGCCGAGCTTGCGTTCCTTGTTTTCTCGCGGTACTTGCCTGGCCAGAACATTTATTCCAGTTGTCAGCGCCGCGGTTCCAACCAGAAGACTCGATAGGAACTCACGCCGCGAGCAATGTGGTTCGCGGTCTCCAACTTCGCGTTTCTTATTTGGCATCGACAGATCCTTTCATTGATCGCTTTTTCTATGATGGTTTGCCTTCTCCAACGTCGATTACAGACTTGGCGCCGCGGGCTTGAGCGGGTTATCCCAGGCCAGCACGCCCTTAACTTTTAGCTTCCGCTTATAGATTTTGTCGGCGCTCATTACAAAAAGAGTGTCCCGGTGCTGGCCACCGAAGGTGAAATTTGCGACCCGGGCGCTTGGCGTTGGAATGATGCATTGCACTCTTCCAATCTGATCGGCGACCTGAATACCCATCGCGGTAGCGACATAAAGTCGCCCATCGCTGTCAACACGCAGACCGTCAGCACCGCTCCAGTCGAGCGTGTCGGGCGCGTAGATCCAAAAGAAGCGCTGTTTATCCCGCAGTGATCCGTCTGCCTGTATCTGGTAGCTGTAAACCCAATGAGACTGCGAATCGGCTACATAGAGAAGTGTTTGATCCGGCGAAAGTGTGATCCCGTTGGAGAACTTGAGCCCAGCGTCGACTACCCGCTTGGTCCCATCTGGTTTGATGAGCCAGACTTTGCTCGGTTCCTGAGAATTGCCCTGGGGCGGGTTGGTTACGTAGACATTGCCGTTGTGCGCGACGGTAATGTCATTGCCAATAAATCCGTCGGCTATGACCGAAGATTTCCCGCCCGGATCATACGCGAGGATTTGCTGAGTGCTTGTTGCGACCGCGTAGAGTCTGCCATCCGGACCAAACGCTTGACCATCTCCTCTCCTTGAGTCGGGATTGAAGATAGTAACTTTTCCGTCGAGACCGATTTTGTAAGTCTTACTTGCGGGAACGTCGTCAAAAAAGATCTCGCCTTTCGTGTTAGTCGCCGGTCCCTCGGTAAATTTGTAGCCATCGGAAACGAGTTGCCAATCCTCGCCGGGAACGAGAACATCGTTCAGCGTGCTGTTTTTACTCGGTCCCGGTTTTATGCTTTGTGGCCAGTCTCGCCACAGCCAGCGCATCGCGTCGGGGAAAATCGCAGTTGCGTGTTTGCCGTCGTGAGCGCCAGTACCCCATACGTGTTGCATGTCGTACCCTGCGAAGGCGAGGGCACGAGCCATCGTTTGGTTCGCCATCCACCAATCCCCGCCGGCATTGTCGAGGTCGTTTGCCCCGTCCTGCAGAAAAATACGAATCGGCTTCGGCTCGAATTTTCGGATTAAAGTTGGGTAGACTTCTCCGCCCCGCAAGCCGACATACGTTCCGATCGCACTGAATACGCGGCTGAATTCTTCCGGCCGTTCCCACGCGGCCGTGAAAGCCGCTATCGCTCCGCTCGATGCACCTCCGATGGCCCGATCGTTACCATGATGCGACAGCTTGATCGCCCGTCCATCCGCGGTTTTTTTGGTCTCGACTTCGGGAAGGAGTTCCTCCAGCAGAAAGCGAACATAGCTGTCGCTAAGGCTATCGTATTCGTAACTCCGGTTGAAACGATCGAGTGCGGCGCCGGCATTCGCAGCCGGTACTTTCCCGTGCATTACAAACACACCGACCGTCACCGGCATTTCTTTTCGGTAAATTAGATTGTCAAAAACGATGGGCGCTTCAAACTTGACTCCATCCTGGCCGACATAGACGCAGGCGGGATGGTCAGGCCTGTACTGAGCAGGCACATAGATCGAGTATTCACGGGTCGTTCCCGGAAAGATCTTCGATTTATCGAAGCTGAACTTAAGTATTTCGCCTTTGGGCACATCGGATTGCGGCTTTGAATCCGGGCCAGGCTCATAGTTACCAGCCGTTTGAGGAAAGGCTACAGTCGCCAGGATCAGCAGAAGAACGAATGGGAATGGTGCGTGGCTTCGTGACATGGAATTTGTTTTCAATAAGATTTTCGACTTCAAGATCGTTCGCGTGGAGATTGCCTTGCGGCACCGATGAATTCGAAACGACGCGTGGCTCGTTTGGGTGAAACCCTGCTAAGCAACCAGGATTTGAGATTGAACGACGCGGCCTTATATCACCGATCCGAACGTGACACAATGGCGAGACGGGACAATGTCGTTAGCACATGATATGTCCGATCTAATTGACACGTGAAGTGTCCGATCTGAGCGGCAGGGTCAAACTGCATGACAGGATGCAGTAATGGAGCAGATGACCCCAGCCGCAGTGGAGCGGACAATGAAACTTAGTGGTCTGCCGGATAGCGCTGTGCACCGTCTTCCAATTCTGATTCCTTATGGACATAGATCAGAACGGCTCCTTCGAAAGCGTCATACAGTCCGGAGCGGCGAATCTTATGCGGTTGAAAGACGACATCTCCGTCGGAGAGAATTACTGGTACTGCGTACTGCTTGACACCATTCACAACCTCAAGCGCATAAGGAAAGAGACGATCTCGGAACGGATATTCAAGGAGGAAATGAGAAACAGTAAGCACGTGCAGGTCGCGAGGGTAGTTTGCGCGATAACGCTGCAGGGCGCCGAGGTAATCTGCGTAGCCAACTTCTCTCGCAGTTCTTCGAAAATCGACCAGTAGCGCTCTTGCCGCTCGTGACCAACCTCACGTTCCAAATGATCTCTCAGGTCGGCGGTCACTCGGTCGTTGTCGAGCAGCGTGTTATCCACATCAAATAAAAGAACTGTCTTCCTTTTCATCGCCGTGTCCGTCTGCGCGAGCGATCCCAAAGGCGAAGACCGCCTTTCCTCGCGTCTTCGTTGTTACCCAGGATGGTTTCTGGCGGCAGCGTCTTCAAGCGCTGGGAGTTTCCACCACCGAGGACAACGTATTCAGGCTGTAGCGCGTTCTTAAGTCGCTCGACGACATCAAAAACATTTTTGATCCACCTCTTCTCACCAACTCGCTTCAGCGCTGCTGTGCCCACAAACGCCTCGAAGGTCTTGCCATTTTTATATGGCAGGTGTGCCAACTCCATCGGCTCAAGGACGTCATCAACAACCAGCGCTGCTCCAAGCCCTGTACCCAGACCGAGAAAAAGCATGCGGCCGCCGCGGTAGCTCCCGAGCGCTTGCATCGCCGCATCGTTGATAATCTCCACCGGCCGGCCTAACGCTTTTTCAAAGTCAAAGCTGAGCCATCCTTTGCCAAGATTTACTGGATCGCTGAGCGGCTTCCCATGTACGACGGGGCCGGGATAACCAATCGAAATCACATCGTATTTCCAGCCGCTGGTGTTTGCCTTGACGGCCTTAACCAATTCCCGCGGCGTCATCGTTGGCCCGGAATCAATCTTCAGAGGTTCGCTCCGATCGGTTGAATAGACCTTCACGTGCGTGCCGCCAATGTCGATTACCAGAACTTTCATGGAACCATTAAGCAGATCGAATCACGCCTCAACAACTATTTGAACCGTGTAGTCCTTCCCTTCCCAACGGTTCTCTTCCGTCCACAAAAACGTAAATCGGATTGACCCGTCCCAATCAGGCATCCGAATATCCACGAAATCAATATTAAGCGCCGTAGCCGTTGAGCGTGTCTCAGTTGAACTCTCCCATCCATCGCTGGTCCAATGGAGCAGGAAGGGCTTGTCCGCTTGAATGCGCAGAAGCATTGCAAGGACGCGATCCGCAAGCCAGAAGGTGCGGTGGACTGGATGAAGATGGGTGGGGGCTTCATCGATTGGGTGGGCCAGTTCCGCGCCTTCAAGCGGGACGGTTATCGTGGGGTGACGAGTCTTGAAACGCATTGGCGCGGCGCTGGCACTCCTGAAGAATCAACGCGGCAAAGCATGGCTGGAATGAAAGACCTGCTACGGCGCGCGGGCACGCTTTAAGCCTCGACGAATTCAGTTTTTCCTACGCGTTCAGTTAGCCTCAACCAAGAGCAACAATAAGCTGCCTTCCTCGATCAAGATCTGAGTCAAAACATTGGTTTCCTCTTCTTAGATCTCAGTTGCGAGTGCTAGCCGAGCGCACTGTCGCACCAAATGCTTCGACGTCCGCGAACTAATGATCCGACAGAAAGAAACCGACGATAGCGCGCCAACTAATTCTTCTTCGCGGCCGGCTGGCGGAATGCCCGCTCTACCATGTCGTTCGGGTCCGTGGACACCGGCCCATCGCGCCACAACCAACGCATCATCTCAGGCATGATCGCGCCGCCGAATTTCTGCCCGTGCAAATTCATGCCCCACGAGTAGTTCACCTCGTAGCCTTTCTGCGTGAGGGCCTTCATCAACCGTACATTCTGTAAGAACCAATCCCACTTCTCGTCATAGACTCCCTGGCGGATGCCGCGATTATCGTTTCGTCCGTCGCACAAAAAGATGCGGATCGGCTTCTTTTCGCTGGCCAGCACCCGTTCGGCATATGCATGCCCGCCACGAATATTCGTGAAGCTGCCGACGTTGCTCAGCACTTTACGGAATTGGTTGGGACGCTCCCAGGCGACCGTGAATGCGGCGATCGCTCCCGAACTCGAGCCGCCGATTCCGTGCTGCTCCGGATCCCTGGAAATGTTGTACTCCTTGTACAGCACCGGCATTAGCTCCTCGGTGATCACCCGGGCGTATTTATCATCGAGCGTATTGTACTCAGTCGGCCGGTTTGTGGTTTTATCACCCCAATCCTTCGGGTTGGGCTCGGGCTGTTCAGGTGTTCGGCCCGGATTGATGAACACTCCGATCATTACCGGAATCTCGCGCCGGTAAATCAGATTGTCCATCACGTTCTGTGCGCGCATGTCACCGTCCTCGGCTTTGAAAGCCTGACCGTCCTGATAAATCATCAGGGCAGCTGGAACTGCCTTGTCGTACTGTGCTGGAACATAGACCCAATAAGTGTGCTGAGTCCCGGGATAAGCATTGCTTGGTAGCGTGTATGGCCCGCGGATCTCGCCTTTTGGGACACCTTCCTGCGGCAGCGAGTCGGGACCCAGCCGGTATTGAGAATTTGGATTTGGCGTGGGCATCGGCTGCTGGCCACTGCTGATGGTTCCCTGCTTCGCTGGTGACGTTTGGGCCGGCGTTGCGTCCGTCGCCGCAGCCTGTGATAAAGCTACCGTCGCTGCTCCGGCAAATACTAAAGTTATGACGCACATTGCTGCTTTCATTTTCATAGCCCATCGAGTTGGTTAAGTTGGCCGGTGCTGTCGCCAACGTTTTCTGGATGCACGTCCATTCGGTCCAGCAGCGATAGATACAGATTAGTTATCGGAGTTCCGGACGAATAGGTGAGGTGTTTACCCGGTTTCAAGCTGCCGCCCCCGCGACCTGCAAGCACGACGGGCAGAGCTTCATGAGTATGCTTGTTGCCGTCGGCCAGCCCGCTGCCATAAACGAGCATTGAATGGTCCAATAATGTACCGTCGCCATCCGCAGTGGCCTTAAGCTTGCCGAGGAGGTAAGCGAACAACTCCGTGTGCAGGCTGTTGATGCGGGTGACCTTCTCGATCCACTCAGAGTTGTTCCGATGATGCGTCAGCGGATGATGCGGATCGCTGATGCCAATCTCCGGATAGACTCTGTTACTGCCTTCCCTTCCCAACACCAGGGTAACCACGCGAGTAAGATCTGACTGGAAGGCCAGGACCTGCACATCACACATCAATTTTACATACTCAGGAAACTCAAACGGTATTCCCGGAGGTGGCCTATCGATAGCTGGCGTAACCTGACGCGGGTCTTTTTCTGCACTCTCAATCCGTCGTTCAATCTCGCGCACTGAAAAAAGATATTCATCCATCTTGCGGCGATCCGCCGGCCCGAGAGTCTTGACCAGACTCCGCGTGTCCTGGCTGACCATATCCAGAATGCTCTTGCGGTACTTTGCCCGCCGAGCACGGGTTTGCGGATCGAGACTGAGATCTTCGGTCCCGAACAAACGCTCGAAGGCCGCCCGCGGGTTGACCTCGGGGGGCATCGGAGTTTGAGGCGTGCGCCAGGAGAGACTATTCGTGTAAGCACAACTGTAACCGGAATCGCAATCACCGACAGTGCGTGAATCTTCACAACCAAGCTCCAATGAAGAGAACCGCGTGGCGCCCGTCAGCTTAGCGGCAGCGATTTGGTCGACAGACACTCCTCCACGAATGTCGGCGCCGGCGGTCTTGCGGCAGTGAACGCCGGTAAGAAACGACGCGCCCGCCCGAGCGTGGTCTCCGGGTCCGTCGCCTAACGCGTTGCCGGTATGAGAATCCAAATTCGAGAGCACCAGAATGTCTTCTCGAAAACTTTCAAGCGGTTTCAGGATGCGAGTGAATTCATAGTCTTTGCCGGTCGTTTTCGGGGTCCAGTCCTTCATCACGATGCCGTTAGGTACGTACGCAAAAGCCATCCGCATCGGAGCTTTCAAATCCAAACCAGCCCGGCGGGCAAAGGCCGGCACCATGGCGTCCAGCATCGGCAGCGCAATAACTGTCCCCACTCCCTGGAGAAAGGTTCGTCTCGGCAATCGTTTTCCGGTAATGATCATCGCGGTCTCTCGCTTCTGCGCTTTTGAAACGGTTCGCTCTTTACGATTCCCAGAATCAAGCTGGAAAAGCGGTAATCGTTCGTGCCCCCGCTCTTCACTATCTTCTTCACCGCTGCGTCATCATCGGGCTCAAGTCCACGGCCCAACGCGTAGATGAGCAGCTTCCGGGTGAGGCATTCGGCAAAAACGTCGGGCTGCGCTCTCAAAATTGATTCCAATCCTCGTGGACCGTCGAATGACCTTCCGTCCGGCAGTGTCCCTGATGCGTCGATCGTAAATTGGCCTTCCCTGGTGCGCCAGGCGCCAATGGCGTCAAAGTTTTCCAGCCCGAATCCCAGTGGGTCCATGCGCGTATGACAGGAAGCACAGATCGCGTTCTGGCGGTGTTGTTCCAATTGTTGGCGCATTGACGAGGACAAGCCCGTCGCGGCTTCGTCAAGATTCGGAACGTCGGGAGGAGGAGGCGGAGGCGGGGCGCCAACCAGATTCTCGAGTACCCATTTGCCACGCAGCACGGGCGAAGTGCGGTTGGCGTACGAAGAAATCGTCAGCACGCTGGCCTGGCCCAGCAAGCCGCCGCGATGCGCATCGGCAGCAAATACGACTTTGCGAAACTCTTGTCCGGAAACGTTCGGGACATTGTAGAAACGTGCGAGCCGCTCGTTCAGATAAGAGTAGTTGGCATCGATGAAATCCAGGATGCTGCGATCCTCGCGCACGATGCTCTCAAAAAACAAATCGGTTTCCCGCCGCATCGACAAGCGGAGATATTCGTCGAACTCGGGAAACCGCTTACGATCCGGTTTGACGGATTCGAGTTTGCGCACTTGCAGCCACTGACCACCGAAGTTCTCGACCAGGGCGTGCGATTTTGGATCCAGCAGCATCCGGTGCACCTGGGCCACCAGGGCCGCGGGTTGGGCCAACTTTCCCCGGCTGGCCGCGGCCAGCAGCGCCTCGTCCGGCATGCTGCTCCACAGAAAATAAGAAAGCCGCGAAGCCAACTCGTATTGGCTGAGTGAACGAGTGGAAACAAGAGTCAACGGCGCAGCCGGAGTTCGTTCGATGCGAAAGAGAAAGTGTGGCGACAGCAGCATTGCCTGGATCGCGGTCGCCAGCCCTTCCTCAAACGACCCACCGTCCTTTTGCACGTCAGCAATGAGGCTGGTCAACTGCGTGACTTCTTTCGGCGTAACCGGACGCCGGTACGCGCGCTGCGACAAGTGTTCTACTATCAACCGCGCGCAGCCCTTCGTGTGATGACCATCCAGATGTCCACAAACGTAGATCTTCTTCAGACTCTCGCCTGGAGGTCCCATGGTTACGGCGTAGGGACCACCCAACTCCAGCGATCTGATGCGCGCGCTGTTTGCCGGCGGCTGTTCCGCTCGGCGCTTATCAAACTCTTTTCGCCGTGCCTCAAGCTCTGGCGGCGAAAGGCCGGGAGGCGGCTTGAATTGTGGCAGCGGCGGCACCGGCAGCTTTGAAGGGTTCGGTCCTTTGTAACTGGCGGGTAAGCCTTCGTAAAGACGCAGAATCGAAACTGCCAACCAGTGATCGCCAGGGGCGATCTTCGTCCTGAATTCCTGAGTCATCCCGCCGAGGTCCTGTCGCTCGGCAGCGTTGGTAAACGATGCAGTTTTCGCCGGATCAAACCGGAGCCACTGGACCTGTTGGCCATCAAGCCAGAGCGCAAGCTGAATTGGCTCTGAACCGGCGGGCCGCACGCCACCAAGGTGGGCCCTGATCACGTACTCACCTCCGACGGGAAAACGATAAGTTGTGTGAATTGCATTCGGCAGGCTCAAGCCTGTCAGGTCATACTCGGTCAACGGCGCCAACTGGGGCGGCTGGCTTCTTTCAGGCGAACGCAAACTCACCAGCGTAGGCTTTAGTGGTTCGATGCCGAAAATGGCCGTGCGAGAGATCTTTTCCGCCGCCGTCAAATACTTTTCCAACAAGACCGGAGAAAGCGAAAGGACGTCACCTATGTTGTCAAAGCCATAACCTGAATCATCCTGTGGGAAATCGTCTGAGGCGTGAAGATCGACGCCGAGTAGATCGCGTACGGTATTGTCGTACTCGATCCGGTTCAAGCGGCGCGCGGTGATATGACCGGCATTCACCTCTATGGGTTTTGCGCCACCGATAGGTGCAGTCGCCTTTGCCGGTTCAGTGGCCAGTTGATGCGAGAGCCACTGAGTGATTGCCTTTACGTCTTCGGGTTTTGGGCGAGGCATTTTGGCCGGCGGCATTGCCCCCGAGTGAAGCTTTTCGAGAATCAGCTTCATCGTTGCTCGATCTTTAATGAGTGACACCGGGGTCTTGAAAGTCTCGAGGCTCAGATCGCCTGTCTGCCGTTCGTCGCTATGACACGCATAACAATGGTTCGCGAAGAAAGGCTGAACTGCTTTCTCGAAGGTGCTATCTGTTTGGGCGGATGTTTGAGTCGGAGCAGTGGCACTCTCGGCTCCTCGGTCAACCAGTACCAGAGCGACGCAAACGAGCGGGCACAAAAGGATGAGCGTTCGCCAGAGATTCCTACGCATCATTGTTTCCTGCTAAAGGCACTTGCGGCAAAATAATATAGCACTAAGGCCCGAAAGGCCGTGAGGGTTGACTCACCAGCTCTGCGGTAAATCCGGTATGGGAATCCCGAAGGGATTCAGTCCTCCAGCCCAGGGTTGGCGTTTTTCAGCCAACCCTGGGGAGAAGAGAAATCAAATTCGCAACCCTGAAAGGGTTGTCTCGGTTTTGAATATTGCTTGACGGTCGCTGACGCAACCCCGTCGGGGTTGGATCTCTTGGTTCTGCCGTTCCCCAGGGTTGGCTGAGAAACGCCAACCCTGGGCTGGAGGACGAAATCCCTTCGGGATGCAAACCGCGATTGAATTTTGCAAGATGCCCCTCTATATAAGTTACCGTTGAAACGGTTTCTTAGGCCTTTAGCAAGCGTTGACCACCGGGCTAAAGCCCGGTGTGAATGAGACAGAACTTTGAGGCAAAGCCGGAGCCGCATTTCTTATCTGCCTACGGACGCTGTCAGTGTGAGCTTGCCGCGTAGTTCAATCTGCTCGGACGAACGGCCAACGAGCACGTTGAAGTCTCCGGGTTCCGCGCGCCATTGTTTTGCTTTGACGTCATAATAAGACAGCGCGCGCCCGTCGAGCATGACTGATACGCCCCGGGTCTCGCCGGCACGAAGATTCACTTTCAAAAATCCTTTCAGCTCCTTCGCCGGCCGCGGAACTCTTGTTTGCGTGTCGCCGACATACACCTGGGCGACCTCGGCGCCTTCGCGTTTTCCGGTGTTCTTGACGTCGAACGAAACCTCATAGTGCGGACCTGATTCGATCTGCGACAGCGGCTTAATTGACAAGTTGCTGTACTCGAAGGTGGTGAAGGACAGTCCAAACCCAAATGGAAACAATGGCTTCGTCCGATTGTGCTCGTAACCACGATACCCAACGAATACCCCTTCTTTATAGACGACGCGTTTCGTGCCCGCCTGAGGATAGTAGCTGTCGTGGACCGGGTTATCTTCCCAGCGGCGCTCGAAAGTGACCGGCAGCCTGCCAGAGGGATTCACATCGCCGAACAGAATTTCGGCCAGCGCCGTTCCTCCTTCCTGCCCCGGATACCACGCCTGGACCAGCGCCGGCACCTGTGCAAGCCACGCGTTCATATCCACGCTGCCGCCCGACGTCATGACCACGATCGTGTTCTTGTTGGCAGCAGCCATTTCCTTGATCAACTCGTCCTGCCCCAGCGGCAACCGAAAAGTCCTATCCGCGCTTTCGGCTTCAGACTCGGCGTCGAAACCGGCGGCCACCACTACCACGTCGGCGCTGCCAGCTAGCTTTTTGGCATTGTCGCTAACAAATTTTCCGGCCCGAACAACTCCCATCCTGAGGCGCGCAGCACGTCTAAACGCCCGTCCGTGTTGCTCCAGGACAATCTTGTGCGCCCGGGGCTCGAGGCGAAGCGTACGATAGTCGGCGAGCGCGGTAAGTGTGGTCCAATTGTCCAGGACAAGTTTGTCATCAACGTAGAGGCGATAAGAGCCGCCAACTTCTCTCGTCGTTTGTACGAAGAGGTCGTAAAACCCGGAATCTTGCGGTGTGTAGTAACCGGTCCAACGGGACGAGAGTGTCTGCTCCGGAAACAGCAAGCGCGCCGCAGTCCCAAAGTCGACGTGCTGTTCGGTACGGGCTATTGATGGAGTCCCTTTCAGGTCTTCGTTGTCAAAGTATTCCGCTTTCAGTCCCGGTTCACCGTTAGTCAGAGAAGTCGTGAAATTGGTCGCGTTGGCCAAGTCGCTGTACGAGAGAACGCCTCGGTCGTAATAAACCTGAAATGCGGCGCCCGGATAATTACTCAGACCCTCCAAATAACTGATCGCGGCGAATGGTTGCACTTCGGCGCTGCCGCCGCCAACGGGCACTGCCGGGAAGGCATCCGGTCCAATAATTAGTATCGATTTGATTTTGCTCTTACTGAGCGGCAACAGACCACTCTCGTTCTTCAGCAGCGTGATGCCTTCTCGCGCAGCCTTAAGGGCCACCTGGCGGCCCTGCGGGTTAAACCTGGGAATAGAGAGCCCGGTTTGATCACGGTCGAGCCAGCCAAAACGCACGGCCGTCCTTAGAATGCGGCGCACTTTGTCGTCAATAGTAGCGACGGAAACTTTGCCCTGTTCAATCGCCGGTTTAAGGGTCTCCTGGTTCATATGCAAGCCCGAGGGCATTTCGAGATCCTGGCCGGCGTTTGCTGCCTCGACCCCGTCATATGTCCCTGACCAGTCGGACATGATCAGGCCGTCGAAGCCCCATTCCTTCTTCACCACCTCGCTGAGCAGGTACTTGTTCTGCGACATGTGCTGGCCATTGGTCAGATTGTACGAGTCCATGATCGCGCCAACGCGGGCTTCCTTAACAGCGGCCTCGAAGGCCGGCAGGTAGATCTCGCGCATGGCTCGCTCGTCAATGACGGAGTCCGTATTGTGGCGATCAAACTCAGAGTTGTTTGCGATGAAATGTTTGATGGTGGCGCTGACGCCCTGGCTCTGTACACCTTTTATGTAACCAACGGCGATGCGCGACGCGAGGAAGGGGTCTTCGCCGAAGTACTCAAAGTTTCGGCCGTTCATTGGCGCACGGTTGATGTTCACCCCGGGCGCCAGCAGGAAATGCACGCCTTTGGCGCGACAGTCACGGCCGAGTTCGGTCCCGACCAGCTCGGCCAGCGCCGGATTCCATGTAGCGGTCAAGGTAACCCCGCCGGCAAACGCTGTAGCTGGTCCAAAGTTGCGGACGCCGACTGGTCCGTCGGCCATCTTCAGTCGCGGCAAGTTAAGACGCGGAACGTCGCGAATGAAAAAGCCGTCGACCCCTCCGAGCAGGTCAAGCTTTTCCTCGAGCGTCATGCTGTTAAGGATTGAGTCGACCCGGCGTTCGACCTCGGCCAACGACCGGGTAGAGAGTGCGGGAGCCTGCGCTGACGCAGATAAAACAGTGGAAACGATCAATGACAAAGCAACGATCGAACAGAGTCTTCGCATACGACGTCCTCCGACAATTCCGAGTTAGCGCGCGGTAGCGGGCGCCAGCCCTCAGACTCGATAAAAACGGTGGCCCACTCTTTTCTTAACCTGGAGCTTCCGCTGCGCTTCGCTACCAGGGGTTTGACTCGGCGTCCACAGTTGAAAGCCTTCTCGCCACACCAGTCTCGTCTTGTGACCGGCTGTTCCCTTCTCAGCGCCACCACGTGAGCACCGTGACATAACATCCAACCACTGTCATCGTGATCCCGGCGATGGCGGTCAACGCGCCGAGCCATTTGCTCATCCGGTAAACGGGAGGCAACTGCCTCCGCTCAACCCAGATCATCGCCAGACACCAGAGCCCGCACCCAAGCATGCCGGCGAAAGGCGCGACTATGCCCGCGAGGACCACCGTCTTAAAGCCTGTCCAGATGAGCAGCATCCCTCCGATTGCGCTGTAAAGGATGACTGGCAGGCGCAAGCTGTCGAAATTCCAGCTACGTTTGGGCCAGATCGCTATCGATATCTCGTAAGTTGTGCGCGCGTACACCGGCAACATTCCGTAGATCGCACCGAAGATGGCAAAGAAGACGCCCGCTTTATAGACGACGATCAATCGCGGATGGATGAGACCAAGGAATTGAGATTGCTGGCTATAGAGATCCGCGTCGGTCGGCACCAGGCGCAGCGGGTGCAGCACCGCCGCGCCAAGGATCATGAAACATACCGTTATCAATAAAACACTGCCGAAAGAAATTGTCGTATCGAACGCCGGCGCCCGGAGCCAACTCAGGCCGCGCGCGACAACGCGTGGTTCGTGACTGAGCTTCCCCGGTTCGTCGCTCGCCTGCCCCGCTGCCCCCCAGTTCTTCTCACGAAGCAGACCGACATATCCGAGGTAATCCTGCACGCCTCCACCTACTGCTCCCATCAGCACGGCCATCTCAAAGAAAGCCGTCCGTCCCATGAAGTCAGGATATTTCGCAGTCACCCACGGCTCATACGCCGGCACATGTGGCACGAGCAGGCCCCAGAGCGCGGCAGCCCAGTCGGGCTTAACCAGCAGAATCGCGACCAGAATAAGGACCATTTTCAGAACCAGAATCAAAGTCGAAATGCGCTCGACGATGTTGTAGGTCTGAACCAGACTCAACGTTGTCGCCGTGAGAATGATTGCAGTGCCCCACAACGGACGTCCCCAACTCGACGCGGCCCCGACACCAGTGATCCAGATACAGAGACTGGCTAGAGCATCAGACAGCGCGGCCATCCACAGCGGGAAAGCTATGATCGAGACGAATCCCAGGAGCTTGGCCACCCATGCGCGGGGCCCTGGGATACGCGACCAGGCGCGCAACGGATGCTCCCCTGTCAGCACGATATATCTGGCACCCGCGTAAACTTGCACGGCCTTGAAAACAACTGCCGCGAGAACCACCCAGAGCATCGCGTAGCCGAAGACCGCACCGACGCGTGGCGCAAAGATTGTCTCCCCAGTGCCGACCGTCACCGAGGCGATGATTGCTCCGGGCCCGAAGACGCGCAAAAGCCTCGTCCAGCCGCCTGACAGATCAGGACTGAGCGGCGGGTACTCGATGGTCTCTTCGGGCAATCTGTTCAGTCTTCTGGCTGGTGTCGGCGCGCTTACTTGTCGGATGTTACCGCTTTTGCCAGGGTGAGCCGGCCCCGCAACTCAATTTGCGCGGAGGAGCGACCAACGAGCACGTCAAAAACTCCCGGATCGGCGCGCCACTGCCTGGTGCTGACGTCGTAGTAAGAAAGCGCGCGGTTGTCGAGAATGACCGACACCTTCTTTGTCTCTCCCGGACGCAGGCTTACTTTTACAAATCCTTTCAGCTCTTTCGCTGGGCGCCGAACTTTTGTTTGCTGGTCGCCCACATACACTTGCGCCACGTCGGCGCCCTCGCGTGTCCCAGTGTTCTTTACTTCGAACGAGACTTCATTACGCGAACCTGAAGAATCACCATTTGTCGCGTCACCGGCGATGGGCTTGATCGATAAGTTGCTGTACTTGAAGGTCGTGTAGGAAAGCCCCGAGCCGAACGGAAAAAGTGGCTTCGTGCCGGTTTGTTCGTAGCCGCGATAGCCAACGAACACCCCTTCTTTGTAGACCACGCGTTTGGAGTTCGCCTCCGGATAGTAACTGTCGTGGACCGGGTTATCTTCCCAGCGGCGTTCAAACGTAACCGGCAAGCGGCCCGACGGGTTAACATCTCCGAAGAGAAGCTCGGCGAGCGCCGTGCCTCCCTGCTGTCCGGGATACCAGGCCTCAAGCAGCGCCGGGACGCGATCCACCCAGGCGCTCATATCCACGCTGCCGCCCGACGTCATGACCACAATTGTGTTCTTGTTGGTTGCTGCCATCGTCTGAATCAGCTCGTCTTGTCCGGGCGGAAGATAAAATGTCCGGTCTGCGCCCTCGCTCTCCGTTTCCGAATCGAATCCCACAGAGACGACCACCACATCGGCTTTCGCAGCGAGTTTCTTTGCTTCCTCGCTCACGAATTGTCCGTGGCGAACTATGCCGAGTCTTGAGCGGCCACCGCCTCCCCCGCCGAGGCCCTGCGATCGCCCACGACGCTCCATCACAACTTTATGCGGGCCTGCCTCAAGCGGAAGCGTGACATAGTTGGCCAGCGCCTTGTTAAGCGTCCAGTTGTCCATCACCAGTTTGTCGTCAATGTAGACGCGATACGCACCGCCGTTTTCTCCGGAGGTATGTACAAAGACGTCGTGTGCGCCGGCAGCCTGGGTCATGTAATAGCCGGTCCACCGCGAGGAAGCCGCTTCAGGAGGCAGCACCAACCGAGATCCCTGACCGAAGTTCATCCGGCGTTCTATGCGACTCACCGCTGGAGGCCCCTGCAGCTCCTGGTTGTTGAAGTACTCGGCGTTGAGGCCGGGTTGGCCGTTGGCCGCAGCCGTAGTGAAAACAGTAGCCTCAGCCATTTCGGCAAAGGACGGCACACCGCGCGCGTAGTGCACTTGCACGTCCGTCCCGACATAGTTGCTTAAGCCCTCGAGATAGCTAACAGATGAGAACGGCTCGACGCGAGCACTGCCACCGCCGACAGGCACTGCCGGATACGCGTCGGGACCGACTACCAGAATTGATTTAATTTTCCCTTTGCTGAGGGGCAGTAGGTTGCCTTCGTTTTTCAGCAGCACCAGGCCCTCGCGCGCAGCGTTGAGAGCCATCTGTCGGCCCTGCTGGTTGTAGCGGGGAATAGACCAGTCTGTCTGATCACGATCGAGCCAACCAAAGCGCACCGCTGTGTTCAGAATCCGGCGCACCTTATCGTCGATCGTGGCCACAGAGATTTTACCTTGCTCAATCGCGGGCAGAAGATTCTTCCGGTTCATGTGCACGCCCGAAGGCATCTCTAAATCCTGTCCGCCGTTGGCTGCCTCTACGCCGTCATAAGTACCACCCCAGTCGGACATCATGATGCCATCGAAGCCCCATTCCTTTCTGACCACGTCGGTGAGCAGGTACTTGTTCTGCGACATGTGCTGGCCGTTGGTCAGGTTGTACGAGTCCATGATGGCCCCGACGCGCGCTTCCTTGACGGCGGCCTCGAAAACCGGCAGGTAAATCTCTCGCAGCGCGCGCTCGTCAATAATCGAATCTGAATTGTGGCGGTCGAACTCAGAGTTGTTTCCCAGAAAATGTTTGATGGTGGCGCTGACGCCCTGGCCTTGTACGCCTTTGATGTACCCGACCGCGATGCGCGAAGCGAGGAATGGGTCTTCGCCGAAGTACTCAAAGTTTCGGCCGTTCATCGGCGCGCGATAAATGTTTACACCCGGTCCCAACAGAAAGTGCACGCCTTTGGCGCGCGCGTCACGGCCAATTTCTGCGCCCACGCGCTCGGCCAACGATGGATTCCATGTCGCCGCGAGGCCAATGCCCCCGGCCATAGCCGTAGCCGGTCCAAAATTGCGCACTCCGATCGGCCCGTCCGCCATTCTGAATCGGGGCAGCTTGAGACGCGAGACATCGCGAATGAAGAATCCGTCGACTCCTCCAAGCAGGTCGATCTTCTCCTCCAGCGTCATCTGGCTAAGGATGGACTGAACGCGCTGTTCACCCTCAGTCAATGAGCGGAGAGATGAAGATGCCGGAGACTGGGCCAGCACGCAAAGAACTGTGGAGAGCAGAAATACTTGTATGGCCATCAAACAAAGTTTTCGCATGAGTCACCTCTACGTCCTGCTGGGTGGTGTTTTATTCAAAGAGTGGTTCATTGTGCACTCATTAGGTTTATTCCAGAATTTCAAAAGCGATCGACCGGGTTTTTCCAAAGCAGCTAGCCAACGTGGGAGGCGTGGGCACTGCGTTATGCAAACCGCTCACCCTCCAGACTCGTGGCGACGAACCGTGTCGAGCGCTGAATTGATCTCGATCAAAACTTTGCCACCGGCCTGAGACGAAACCGTTTGAAATGCGGGAACGGCGGAAGAAAATCTGCCGCCGTTCCCGGTTGATCGTAGGGTGATTGCTTCTCAATCCTGCCACGTTCCGCGGTAAAGCATCCGCAGCCAGGCTCCCGTTTCACTTCAGAATATGAATCTCGCAACCATTTGCAGAATGCGAGGGTCGCGTACGCCACTAACGGTGCCAAATCCGTTCCGGTTGGCGAATATGAAATTGCCACTAGCGTCAAATGGCAGGTTAGTCGGGGTAAGGTTGGTCAGGCTGGCGAAGTTCAAGTTTGAATTGACTCCACTGAATTGAGTGTGGTTCAAAACATTGAAGGCGTCTACCCTCAACTCAAGACGCCGCTTCTCGTTGATTACGAATGATTTCTGTACCGAGAGGTCGATGTTGTTGATTCCCGGTCCGACCAGGAAGTTGCGTCCCGATTCCAAACCCACACTCCCCGGCAGCGGAGGAAGGAACCCGGCAGTATTGAACTGCCGGTATGGATCGTTGCTGTTGCCCACTCCGGGATTCCCGGTAATCCGGCAGCGGTTGGCAGTTTCTGTGGCAGAGCCGGCAATATTCGTAGTGGCGCTAACCCCGCTAATTGTGCAGGTGGGAGTGTATGGCGTACCACTCTGCAATATGTAAATACCGGAAAGCTGCCAATTGTCGCCAAGGAATTTGACGACCTTGTTGCCGTTTGCCCATCTTGAAAGTCGGGGTAAGTCGTAGATAGAGTTAATCACGAGGTTATGCTTGCGGTGACTTGCCAGCGGGCCATAGTTCGCCGCATGAGTATTGCCATCAATGCGGATGAAATCTCCGTCAACGTTGGAAACGCCCAGCGCTTTGCTCCAGGTATAGCTGAGCTGCACGAAGAGTTGCCGCACAAAGCGGCGTTGCAGAGACAACTGCATCGAGTTGTAGTTCGCATTGCCACCCATATCGTGAATATTGATATTTCCGTATCCCTGAAAGGGACGCAGCAAATCCGTGGGCAAAGCAAATTGGCCAGTGAAACTCAGACCGGCAGCGGCATATGGAGCCGGCAGACCTGGCTCAGTAGCCGGAACCACACCACCCGTAAACCTGGTTGGATCCTGATTTTCTCGACGGTAAAGCGCGCCGTACGGTATCGCGTTTAGATTGAAGCGCTGCAGGAGATGACGCGACTGGGAGCCCACGTATGATGCATCCAGCCTGAAACCAAAAGGCAGCTTCGACTGCACGCCGAGATTGAATTGATATACGGTGGGAATCTGACCTTTAACGGCAAAGGCATTGAGGCCGGAAGGCGCCAGTCTCGCGAGTGCCGGGTTAGGGATAGCTACGATGTCCTGCAATCGTCCATTGGCCACGGTGGGGGTAAAGATAGTGGGTGGGTTGCCGAGCATGTCGAACGTCTCGTTACCCTGAAAACGATCGTAAAAAATGCCTCCTCCTCCACGCAATATGTAATTTCCTCTTCCGCTCAGATCGTAAGCAAATCCAAAGCGCGGAGCGAAGAGAATCCCCGGGCTGTCCATGAGATATTTCGATATTTTTTCACCAGCCTTGGCGATGCCATTTAACAGATCGCCGCTGCCGGGAACGATTTTACCAACCTCGCTGATCGGGAACGTTTGACCCGTCACCGGATCGAAAGCCACCCGCGTATTGGTTGCGCCCGACACGGGATCCGTGCCGATAGCCGGGCGGAATAGTCGCGGTGCTTTTGAGCGGTCGAAGCTTGGTGGCAGGAAAGTCGAAGTCTGCAGGGCCTTATCGTACTGAGGCTGGATATAGTAGAAGCGGAGACCGTAATCCAGCGTCAGGCGCGGACGTACCTTCCACGTGTCCTGAACATAAAACTCAAGATTTGTATAACGGTACTGGCCGGTTGGATAGGCGGACGCTTGATTGAAACTCTGGAAAACGCCGGTTGCGGCGTTGGCATAACCAAAGCCGGTATCGAACGGGTTGGCAGTGGAATCGATGAAATTAATGTTGCCATTGGCATTAGTAAACACAGTCTGGTCTTTCCAGCTGTATTGAAAATACCCGCCGAGCTTCAACGCATGAGTTCCGACGAGCTTGCTGAAGTTATCGACGATGTCAAAGGTCCGATTGTAATTAAAAAACGGGGCGTTGTTGGTGCCGTAGTTGGGCCCATTGGCTATTCTGCCGCCGTTAAAATTGAACTGCGGAATATAGTCCTGCTGAATCGCGCCCGGAAAGAGAGCCGGCAAGCTGGTCAACCCGTTGACGGCTCGAGTCAGGCCCGGGTTGGCAGCGTCAATGTTGATCTGGTTCTTTCCAAATCCGACCAGGATCTCATTGACCATAGACGAGCCAAATGTTTTGGTCGCACCTATCGCGAAGGCGGTTCCGGGCCGAATGTCGTTGATCGGCACGAGTGGATTGTTCGTACCAAGCACGAACGATCCATAAAAGGAGGACAGGACATCGTTATTGTTTACAAAACGGCCGAATAGGGAGAGCGAACTCGATTTCTTGTAATCGATGCGGACCAAATCTTCGCGACGCGGATAAGAATCCGAGATCTGGGACCGGAAGTTAAACCCATTACCAGCACCGATCGCATTAGGAGCTGGAAAAACTTTAAGGATCGCCAAACCGGGAGCATAGAGTCGGTTCGCGGGAATCTTGTTAAGCACTCCGCCGTCTATGAAACAGGCGCCGGGGTTGGCCGCAGAGTTGGCCGAAGTGCAGGTTCCGGTCTTGGTGTAGTCACGAATGAAAATCTTATTGCCATTGTTATCGACACTTTGTGAAAAGTCGCCGGTCCTCTCCAAAAGCGTCGGCATGGTCACGTTGCGATTGCCCTGGGGCCGAAGCTGCCTTTGGAATTCCTGGCCGACAAAGAAAAACAGCTTGTCCTTACCACTCCACACACCGCGCCCGCCCTCACCAAACTTCGGCAGATATACGGGTCCGCCGACGGTGTAA
>Ga0070694_100000239_pt1 | contig 28982 bp, 44 predicted proteins | sample KBSK1251metaG_FD_65470 | JGI IMG/M metagenome (GOLD analysis project Ga0070694, IMG submission 65470) | Corn, switchgrass and miscanthus rhizosphere microbial communities from Kellogg Biological Station, Michigan, USA - KBS K1-25-1 metaG | ecosystem: Host-associated > Plants > Roots >...
AAAGATACTTGGTCATATAGCATAACGAGGAATAAAACGAATGAGGCAAACAATGGCCTGCTATTTGCAATGCAAAAATCAAGCGAGCCTTACAACGCCTCATTGTATGTAACAAACAACCTATTGGAAAGCGAGCAAAGCTATACGAATTGGTTCAATTTCACCGGCGTAACAGGAATAGCAGTTGCCAACGTCACGGGTCGAGCAAGTGACGAGACAATTTATTTCAATCTCTATGAAAACGACGAGCTTGTTTTAAACGCAATAAGCTATGCAGATCCTAACCTTGGCAATGAAATGGATATCTTTAGCGAGGCAAACTTTGGGCTCTTATTCGGCCTGCCTGTTGCAATGATCTTTCCGGTATTGACGGCGGCCATATTCCCTAAAAACATGAGTTACTTTGGCTCAATTGTGACGGTTGCCGTTATTGGCCTGCTTGCAGTATTCAGGATAATAGAATTGCCCGCCTGGTATTGGGCCCTAACAATGCCAATGCTAGCCGTTGCCGTCTTTGTTGGCTACAAAAGGAAATAAGCTTATAGAACAATAATCTTATATACTGATCATTTTATTACTCATGCGGGCAGGAAAGCAATTTTGGGCGATCAAATAACAAGCGTGCCGACAAGGGCGAAATACAGATCACGCACGGAAATCATTGCTGAGATTTTAGAGCTTGTCAAAGAGGTTACATGGCAGACAAAAATCATGTATAAGTGCAATCTCTCATTTGTGCAATTACTCGAATATACAAAGATGTTATTGGATAATAATTTGATCAAGATCAAAGAGGAAATCCACGGGCGCCAAACTAGACGGGCCTACTTGATAACGGCAAAGGGCAAGGCGCTATTAAATTCTATTAATGAAACGGCCGCCTTGATGCCAATAAGATAAGGGGATTTGACCAAACAAATTGAAAAGCTTAAGCAAATTCCTCAAATTACGCCAACCCTCACCACAAGATCGTTATCAAGATTGCTATGAATGTCACACAAAGGTTTGGTCAATATTTTGCACTGATTGCGGCAAACGCTTTTGCAGCGAGCATATAGACGACCCAAATATCCATGATTGCGGCCTCAATGGCTTGACAAAAAAGAAGCTGAGGCAATTGAAAAAACTAAGAGCCTTGCCCTTATCAAGCATTGAGATAGAGGCCCGTGAAAGTGGCCGCAAGGCAGCTCAAGAAAAAAACAAGCCAAAAACCAAGCCAAAAGAGGCGCCAATAATATGATTTCACTTGCCGCAGCAAACGCTTTGAAATGTTATAAAGCCGGTAACAGTGGGGTGACATTTTGAAATTTAACAAGCCGGCTTTGGTAACGGCTGCGGTCACAATGCAAAATGAACAAAGTTAAGAGCCTAGACGACTGGCGGGCAATGGTCAACGAGCTAAGGCAAGAGGCAATAGCGGCAGGTGATCAAGATTTCCTTAGACGGCTCAAACAAGCAAGAGAGCTTGGCGAAAGCAAAGGATCTGATCCTGAATTGTTCATTCTCGCTAACGGAATAAAGCTTATGATTGAAAGCAAGGCAAATGCCTGGCTGAAAGAAAAAAGGACAGAATGACAGAGATCAAATATCCGTTGAGCATAAAGATCATAAAGCTTTGTGAAAAGCTTATTGACACTCACTTTAAGGCAAAAGGCAATTCTTGGGCAAGCGGCCAGCAAACGCCAATGCCTTTTCTTTTCAGCAAATTGCAAGAGGAATATGCGGAATTTCTAGAGGCCTTTAGAGGTTCAAAATATGAGGTTGCAAAAGAGGGCGCTGATTTGATTAACATTATTGCAATGCTTATGCGCCGATATGATAAAAGCCTGCAAGGCGAATGAAAAAAGATTGTCAATCAATCTTGCTGATCTTTGAGCAAGAGTATTTTTGTGAGCTTGAAAAGGACCATAAAGGAAAGCACCTAATGCGAGGCAGGGATAATTATCAAAGGGCTTGGTTGCTGACTTGGTAAAACCATACAAAGGCCTAGCATATTATGTGCTTTGGTGCTCGAGTTGTGACGGCTACATTGATCACGGTTGGTATTTGCCAATGCAAGAAACGAGCAAGCGAGTGCACATGCAGAATTATCCGGGCCATGAGCCTGAAATAATTAGAAATGCCAAAGAGAAAAGATAAGGCGCCAGGTAGGGATCTAAAGCCCTTAATGCTTTCAAACAAGCACAATTGGTTAACGCCGCCTGATTTCTTTAACCCAATAAGAGATGCTTTCAACATAGAGCTAGATCCATGCACAACGGCGGATAATCCTCTTGGCACAAAATATTTTATCACTGCCGAGAGCAACAGCCTCACAAAAGACTGGCTATTCAACGCCTTTTGCAATCCGCCTTTCAATATGGTCAAAGAATTTACGTCAAAGTGCATGAGAGAAAGCGCACACCAAAAAATAACAGTGGTTGAGATAATGGCAAACAGGACTGAAACGGCAGCCGTGCAGACATACGGGCCTTATGCCAAAGCCTTTTGCCTGATAAACAAGCGAATATCATTCATAGATCCAGACAAGGCCGAGCAAAAAATGAGCCCTACATTTGGATCAATGCTTTTGATATTCAAACCTGATCCTTTAACAATAGCGCAGCTCGAGGTTTTGCAGAGCTTTGGCTTGACATTGAGCCACTATAAGCTATGAGCCAAACACTTGTTCTGCAACTCTTAAAAGAGCTAGGCGGCAAGGCAACGACAAAGGAAATTGCGGCCCTGGCAGAAAAGAAATATCCTAAATCAAGTCAGCACAAATACGTAAGTCATAGCCTAGGCAAGCTTAGAAAGTGGGGCGAGGTTGACAGAACCTTTGTAAAAGGCTCAACTGAGGCGCATTGGTTCATAATCAAAAAATGATTAACATAATACAGCTTGCGGTTGTCTCAATGATAGTCGGAATAGCAAGCGCAACTCTAATGCTCTATATTTACATACCATTGCAATTGCAGATCCAGCAAACAAAAGATCGTGTGCATGACAAGCCAATATCAGTCACGGCAAAACCATTGTTTTACGGATCTGACACTAGAACAATGAGCCATGAAAGCAACGTGACACTCTCGGTTTATAGCGGCGGAATAGTAAAGATTAACATTAATCTCAATGCCTCGAGCCTTGCAGGCTTTGATCCTGCAAACAAGGCCCAACTCGAGGGCCTATACTTGATTGATATTTGGTGTAACGATCCAAGGGTTGACTTTCAGAGCTTGACCACATTGAACGTTGTTGACGGCTTTGGCAAGGCCTCACTTGATTTTATTTTGCCATTGGCAGGATATCAGGATTGCAGCATAATACTAGAGAACAAGAGTCAAAATATCGTTCTAATGGCTCACTGGCAATATCTAACCTTGACATAAAACATTGGCTGACGAGATTATTACGATTAAAGTTAGCGAATATGGATCTTCGAGTGATGAGCCTTGGCTAGAGATAACAAAATGGTCCGAGGGCATTGCCAGGTTCAAAATACAGAGAGATATCAAACGTCTATCTAATAATATCACAAAAACCAAAAGTCAAGAGGACAAAGCGCAATACACAATCCAAATCAAAAGTCTAGAATTACTGCTTGCATTTATTGAAACACTAGGCTAATGAGATATAGAGTATTTTGCATTTATTGCAACAAGGGCATTAGCTTTGAAAAGTTTCAGACAAGCGCAAGCGATAAAGTGCTTGGACTGATCCTAGGTCATAACGTAGATTTTAAGATACTTGCCGCCCACAAAAGCAGCAATGGACCAATGAAACCAATGTTTGAATTAGAGATAATAAATTGATCTGCATAGTCTGCAAGAAAAATGAAAGCGCCTTTAACTTCAATAGCATTTGCATAGCCTGCTTGAGCCATTTGCTAAGACTCACAAGGCATTGCAATTGCAATATCTGTATTGAAGTGAGAGAACAATTAGAGGAAAGGATCAAAACTCTAAATTGAGCAAGAGCTTTGCTTTTCTTGATCAAACGTTTTACAAACCGGCCAGGGCTGCGATAGTGCTTGCGGTATGTCTATTAGGGATCGGGGGGCACGGGAAAGAAACACAAGCCTTGAGGTTCTCAAGGGCCAGTATAACGCACCACAACGCCTTAGAAAAACTCACAAGTTGCTTGCAAAGGCAATTAAATCAATTGAACAAGGCCATGACGGGAAAGTTGGAATTTGTTACTTTTGCAAGCGCCTGTTTCCAATAGAATTATTGCAATTACACCATAAAGATTATGTTGAAAGTCATAACACATTGGATAATTTAGAGCTGGCAGATCAACATTGCAACAACGTTGATCACGGCCTGAGGCAAGCGGCCATGGCTACCGCACCCCTCGCTGCAAGCCTTAGAGAGAGAGAGAGAGCTAACACCGGGCACCCATACGCCGACGCTGGCACAGACTGGCACGCTCGAGAGGGCGAGAAAGGCGAGGAAATGAGATTTAGATATAATCGCTGGCGTGACGATCTCTTATCGGGCCCTTTCAGATCAATAGGCGGATCGGCAAGGTTAAGCAAGATTGCTGAGAAAGCTGTTTACGGTTGCTCACCTGATCCAACTGAGCCATTTGGATCTAGCAAAACCTATACGGTCTACATTAAAGAGGATATTGCAGCCGGCATTTATGACGCTTGGAAAGAGGGCGCAATATGGTTGATCCGTTATCTTGGCCCGAGAAAAGTAAAAGAATTACCAAAGTGATCAAACAAGCAAAAATTGACTAGCCAGGCATTGACAGATCAGCGCAAATATCAGCACAAGACAAAATCGAGAGGCTATAAAGCCAAAGGCAAGCTCTCAGTATATGGCGCCTGGTATAGAAAATGGCGGGCCTTGCTTGTGCAAGTTCATGGCGGCCAATGCAAGCAATGCGGATCAACGGACAAAAGCTTATTGGAATTTGCCCATATTGGTGAAACGCCGCTTAGCAATACGCTCGAGGGCCGAGGATCTTACACTCGTCTAAAAGACATTCTTGATCACCCTGATTGCTATTTGCTGCTTTGCCAAGATTGCCATAAGATCCTAGACGAGAGAGCCGGCAAGCCATGACTGACGGGTTTTATGGTGCAATATATTTAATTGTAATTATTGTAGTCGTCATTGGTTTACTAGTGTTATTTGGCTATCTAAATAGACAACAAACACCATTTGGCGATCAAATGTATTTAACTGACAGCATAACGGCAAAAAAAGGCATACAACATTTTGAAATCAAATGAGTAACGCAATACCTCTATATCATTTATTTCTTGACATAATAGTCAAGCATAGCGAGCAAACAATAGCAGCTATGATAGTAAAAGAAGCTGTGAGGTTAGGGCTCGATCCTTACACAGTTAAAACAGAGCGCAAGGGTGATTATCTGTATATTAAATGAGTAACATAAGCACGGATCTTAGCCTGCAAGACGGCAAGGCCTGCATTGAATTGATCTCAAGACGCTTTGGCGTGCCCTGGCGTGCCGTCACTATTGGACCTTTAGCAACCTCAATGTGCATGTTTCACCAAGAGAGGTTTAGATCTTATGGAATATACAAAAATTGGCAGCATGATTTTTGCTTTCCTTGCTTTTCGAGAGCGATTGCAAGCGGCCAAATGAAATCATACGGCCAAGGATATTTAGCCACAAGAACCTTTAAGCATTGGTCACAAGGCTAAGTTGTCAAACAGAACGGCCCGGCTAGCAAACAAACCTTGCCCGGCATGTGGTCATGCAGTAACTTATCATAGAAAGTTTTGTGAGCATAAATATTGCCATTGCAGCGCAACATTAGCCGAGCTCATAGAGTTTCATTCAGGCAGGAAAGATCCAACGTTATATTAAAAAAGAGGGAAAGATAATTACCTTTGGCAATGTCTGATATAATTCTTAAACTGTCAAATCAAAAAGCCGTTGACATAGCCGAGCTTATCAAACTTTATTTGCAATATTTGCAATATCTAAAGCCTGTTACCGACGCCGCAAAATATCAAAGGCTGCTAGAGGTAAAGCAAGAGCTAGACCTGGCAAACTTAGTTTAAAATGAATTGTCCGGACTGTAAAGCAAAGCATGATTGCAAGGGCGCCGACGCTGGCCGCCACACCTGCCAGTTTTGCGATATTCGCTTTTCAAATATAAACGGCAAAGAAATAAGGATTTGACGGCTAGGCAATCAAAGCGCAAATGCCCCTTATGTCTCAAGAAAAAAGAAGTGAGCTATATGTTGGCTTGGGAGCTTGGCGAGATCCATGAATGCCCTAATTGCAACGCCTGTTTTGATAATGAGCTATTGGCAAAGCTGAGAGTATGAGTTTTACAGCATATACGCTATTGAGCTATTGCCATTTCTGTAAAAGGCTCTATTCACCAAAAAGGCGATATTGTAATAATTGCAAGGACAAAGGGAACAAACCAAGGCGGCTAAGGTCAAAATGGATTGGTAGGAAAGATATTATTTGGACCAAGGCAGAAATCAAGAAGGTAAAAATATGAACGAACGTATTGAGGAAACAATATGTTGGTGCCAAAATTGCACTTGCGCCCAAGATCATTTTTGTGAGGCAAAAGGTTGTTCTTGTTGTATGGTATTTACGTTTGCAGGTCCGTGTCATATAGGCAAATAATATGAGAAAGCGTTTTGTCATTATGATATTCATTCTCGGCCTGATCCTTGGTTGGCTATTCAGCAGAAATGGTTAACAAAATCTACCTAGACGGCAAGCGATATTGTGCACGTTGCCGACTGAGAACATTGTTATTACACTGTCCTGAATGTGGCCGAGTAACAAGAGCAAAGCCACGCTAATGGCAGCCAAACACAAATGCCTTTTATGTGACAAGAGAATTAACAGCACTGATAGTTATCCTGAACAATTCCTTTGCAGGACAGTGCATTATTTTTGTATGCACGTTCATAGGCTAGGGCGCAAGATCCTCAAGGGTAGGAAATACAACGACGACAGACATAGCATGAGAATAATTACATACATTCTAACAAACTTTCCAAGGCCTGATTGCAAAGGCATTTGCATTGCAAAATATCACGCTGTAAAGCGCAACCCAACAATGTATTATCAAGGCCTCAAATGGTGCAAAACATGCTATAGAGCCCTGGCGTCAAAGAAAAGGTCATGCCCTTGTTGTGGTTATAGGCTAAGGGAAATGCCGGCAAGTTCAAAAGGCAGAAAAGCAATGAGAGTGATGATTGCAAAAACTGATAACAGCCGATGGTAACACAAACATTTACCAATTACCAATACACATATCAAAAATAGGCAACCAAGCTTTCAGAGTTGAACATAAGATCCTTTTCACGGGCGAGGTTCTAAAAATGGTAACAATAAGGCAAGGCCTTTGGCGCAAAACTGTTTTCCTAGAGGATCAAGGCGATCTTTGAAAGTCTTACCTGAATACGACAAAGAGGCCTTTTTTGATCCTTGGGGCCGGCCCTTGACGGCAATCTACTATTGCAAACATTGCGTTGCAAAAATAGGCCGGACTGACCTAAGACGGCACTTGATCAAATTCCATAAGTTGACATTTGCAATTGGCTCAAATAGGGATCACCCAAAGGTTGCAGCAAATTATATAAGAATTAAAAACCCATTTTCTTAATTAATCATAAAGAACTGTTTTTAGGTAAATATCACACTAACAAGCTTTTGTTATGGTTTATTAGTGTGAGACACCAAAGATAATTGAAGTGCAAAATAGATTGCTTTGCAATTCCTGCCGTGCATTAGCTGAGGATCTTGCGGGCCTAGAGGGCTATGGTGACGCTTTCAGGCTCAATATAGGCCTATATGCAAGAAAGTTTGGGCATGAGCAAGCGCACAAAGTAATAAGGGAAAAATGGCATACAGTTTTCAGCGTGCCAAGCCTAGATAGTTTCATAGCTGGCGCAATGACAGCCTGAAAATCTTTAATAAATGCAATAGTTTAACCTGCAATATGGTAAAAGCAACAATGCGCAAGATAGTCAATATCGGCAGTAGCTGTATGATAACTTTGCCAAAATCAATTGTAGACAGCCTGAAGCTCAAGCCGGGCCTGCAAATGAAGATTGCCTTATTGCACGGTCAAGTGATCATGGAACCTTTAGACACTGACATAACGGTAAGCAATACACAAGGCCGGCACAAAGTCGTTTTGACACCATAAAACTTTAAACATAACTATATTCTAGTAAAAAGTGCCGGTAAATGCCATTTCCATTGAGCGAGCTCAATCTTGGCGGCACTTTTGCCTTTATTGTTACTCTTGATAATCAACTGAGGGTTTACAAAGTTGCGCCTGTTTATGGCAGGATCTTCCATGTGCCTGATCTTGGTGATTTCCATTTAGACGAGGAATATCGTTATATCTTGACCAATGGGCGAGCTGAAATCTATTTTTACAGTCAAAAAGGCACAAATCCCAACTCATTGCAGGCCTATAACGAGCTTGACGAATATGCCAAAAAGAAAGAACAAAAATGCTTGGAAATGCGGGATATCTGCCTATTCGTTGACAAGTTTAGAAAGGTTGAGGTTGGCAAAGCCGTCATTGAAAGGTTGCAGAATGATCCAAACAACCCAATAACCGACGAGCAACTTGCGGATATCCTAAACGACGCCAATTTTGATTTCACTGTTGAAAAGCTAACGGCCCTTTCAAAGCCAAGACCAGGCGGTGAGGGCTTGCCGTCAGAAAACGCAATTGCCTGGCTCAATTCATATTTCAAAGAGGATTGCGTTGCAAGGCTTTACATTCTCATGCGGGAAATCACTGACGAGAAATTTAAAATGCCGCAAAGCAAACCAGTCAAAGGTTTTATGTCATATTTTGGTCCAACAGCCGGAAAAAAGAATATTGCTCTCATTGTGATCAACAACTCAAGACTTGACATAGATCCAAAGGTGAAAATTGAAATGAATTATCAAAAAGGCTACTATGAGCTTTTGACCAAAAAATACGGCAGCTTTGATATCAAAGAGGCAAAAACCCGTTATAAATTCGGGCGTCAAAACATCTTTGTCGTTATGGTTGACACGTCAGACAAGCAGCCAGAACAAGAATTAGAAATCCTGCCGGCGCCGATAACAGATCAAGCTTTGCCAACTGAACAAGAGAAAGTGCAAGCAATGCAACCCGTGCTTGCTGCGGCCGCCCGTAAGCGAGGCCGCCCAAAAAAAGATCAAACCATAGTTGTTGACGAGGCAGGAACAACATGATCGACAAAGAAGATTATTCGGATTGCAAATGCGGGCATGGATCTTGCCCTAATTGCGGATGCCATTTTGATCTAGGGGATAACGACAAATGACAAACCCTTATGAAACACCCGACGAGGCACTAAAAAAAGCAATTGAAAGCGTCGGAAATCCAAGGGCAGATCAGCCAGTTATAAAAGTTACAGTTGACGGCATGTATTATTTCGTCAGCAATCCTGACGAGCTTTTCACGGCAAATCAATTGGTAAACAAGCTTGCAAGGCTTGCGCCCGCCGCACAAGCAGCCGCACGGCCTACGCCTGATAACGGAAACGGCAAGGTCAAAAAGCCGGTTGTAAGGACAATTGAAAAGCCAAAGCTTTCAGTCTTTAGGAAAGAAAAGGCCTTGCCGGTTGTTTACCGTCATGTCAAGAATGAAACGATCAACCTGCAAGCCGGCAGTTTAATGCCAAAGTCAGACAAGATCCTTTTCATTGATCCGAAAGCAGTTGAGATGATGCCAAAGGCAACGCCGAGGGTAAAGCTGATCTTTGAGCACATGAGTATGCCAGTCAAGAAAAAACCAATAGATCCAAGGCTGCTTATCGGCGTGGCTATAATGTCAGTAATTGTAATTATTGGAATTACGATCCTTTACAGCAATGTCATTAGTCCGGCTGACAAAGCACAAAAAGCCTATGATCTCGAGGTATTGAGAAATGGCGGCAATACAACAGGGATAACAAAACCAGGCGGTAGCCTTTTCAAATTCGAGCCGCCAAACCCGTTTGCGCCAATGCCTCAACCAAAGTGATCAAAAATGAATTGCCCTGTTGATAGTTATCTAATGGTGCCAATTGAGCACAATAACAAATTAGTAACTAAATGGGCATGTCCTGTTTGCAAGGCTGAATTAACGGCATTTAGTGAGGGCAAAAGATATGCAAGATCAGGTTTGATCAGGGATTAACATGCTAATTGAGTTGATTTTTTGGCTAGGTGTAGGCCTTTTTTGGTTTATAATGACAATTACGCCAATAGGCGGTTATGAATAATGTTAGGCGACCACCGCCGTAAGAAAGACGAGATTTGGAAACGTGACAAGAACATACTGAGGCAAGGTTATATCAATTTCAGAATTTGGTTTAGAGCTGCAAACAGAGAAATGAGAGGCATGTTGCCTTTCTTTATTCTAATAGCTGTAATTCTTATAATTGCAAATGTTCTGCCGGCCGTTCAACAAGCCTTTGTGCCAAAACCTGAGGTCTTGCCGTCATGTGTGACAAATTGTTTTTGGCACATTTGATCTAGATGCCCAACTCATTTTTCACTCATGGCAAGAAAGGATCAAAGGTCCGTGAGGAAATGGAGCTTTCCAAAACAAAAAGGGCAATTATGAGGGGCGCCAAGTTGCACACTTGGCAGTTTACAAATATGACGCCTGACGGCAGGCCTCGCTTTAAGTGCCTCTATTGCGATCATGTTGACTTTGCAGCCAAGTGGCCTAACACGCCAAATCCTGATCCAATGAGCCCTTGCTTTGGTGAATATAGAAAGCTCAAGGTCTTGATTGCTTGTGAGTTTTCCGGCATTGTCAGAGAGGCCTTTGCATATAGGGGCCATGACGCTTACTCTTGCGATCTGTTGCCGTCAGAGAAAACAGGCGATAATCATTTTCAGGACAATGTATTAGAAATATTGCATTATGGTTTTGATCTTATGATTGCCTTTCCGCCCTGCACTCACCTTTGCAGATCGGGCGCCCAATGGACCAAAGACGAGCCAAAACTAAGGGATCAGGCACTTGATTTTGTCAAGGCCTTAATGTCGGCGCCTATTGAAATGATTGCTATTGAAAACCCTATTGGGATAATATCAACAAAGATCCGCAAACCTGATCAGATAATACAGCCTTGGCAGTTTGGGCATAATGAAACAAAGGCAACATGCCTTTGGCTGCAAAACCTGCCAAAACTAAAGCCAACAAACATTGTTGCAGGCCGTGATCATAAGGTCCACATGCACGGCGAGACAAAGAACCGTTGGAAAGATAGATCCAGAACCTTGCAGGGCATTGCGGTTGCAATGGCTGAGCAATGGGCCTAAAATAGTCATAAAGGTTAATTGCAACTCTTTGCTTGCATAATTAGGCCTTGGCAAACTGCTTTGAGCTTGCAAACTGCCCTATGGATAATTTCCTTAGTTGGGCAATTGCACCTTACACACAAATCCTTGGTGATTTCATAGAGCCATTGGTATGGGGCATTGTGGTTGGCCTGCTTTATATCAAAACAGAAAACTCGAGCTTGACGGCCTTGGTTGGCGTATTCTTGCTAACGGGCCTTGTGTCAACAGCTAGCTACCTTAATTCGAGCACAAACCAACTTTACTTTTGGGCAATAGCACTTGTGGCCGTCGGCTTTGGTTGCTCAATGTTCTACCTCTTTAAAGTCAGAGTGCAAAACCCGGTATGAAGTTGAAAGAGCTACTTGCAAGAGGAAAGAGCTTTAAATTGCCAAAGTGGTGGGCCCCAAGCGTTTATGTCCTTGGCGGCATGTTGCTAATTTCTTGGTTCATGTTTGACCGTTTGAATATTAGAGAGCCAATACTGGCCTTGATCTTTGCAGTAGGCCTCATTGGTTGGGGAATAAAAGGCATGATAACAACGGCCCTGCTTGTCAAACATATTTTGAAACGTCAAAGTTATTAGCAAGATTGCGCAATCCTGGCTATGCCAAAGAGAAAGAGATCCAGCGTTTCAAAACCTCTTAATGATCTTTACAACTTTGAGCTACAAACCCTCAAAATTGGCGTTGCTGCAAGCATTGGCAATCAATTCATTGGGAAATTGAAGATATGACAAAGCGATCAAAACGCTATGGCCTGAATACATATGATCCAATATCGGGCGCCGTTGTCGGCACTTCTCAATATTCAACAGAATTTGAAAAGACGCTTTATAAAGACTACGGCGGCAGCGCAAAGAAAGCTCGAGACACAACGGCAAGAGATGCGGCAAGCCGAGGTTTAAAAATCAAAAAGTATTCACGGATCTATCTCGGTGATTTTTGAGATTGCCAAGAAAAGACAAACAACGCTTTACCGGCTACCAATATAGCCCTAACAAATTCCCAAAGATAAAAGAACAATATGGCAGTATAACTGACGTTTATGATCAAAGAGGTAAGCTTAGAGAACGTTTCAAAGAGGGCACAAGTCTTGACGATATAACTCGTTTTGTAAAGAGCAAACACAACCGAGACATTGACTTTTTGGGGATCATTTAAAATGGCTTACCATTGCAATTATTGTGGTTATGATTTTCCAACAAACACGGATCTGATCAATCATATCAATCTCTTTCACCCGGGCCAAAGACGCACGGCCCGACGTAAGGCAATGAGCTCTTGGGGATATTGAGACAAGTAAAGTTTAATTATTAAAGGTGTTTTGTCCTTTCTTATGAAAACATTCACGCCTTTAGACTTAACCGACAGCCAAAAACAGATCCTAACAGCCTATGCAAACGCCTGCAACCCGACAATTTATGCGCCAGGCAAAAGGGTGCCAAGTGATCAGCAAATGAAAGACTTGGCATTTCTCAATAACACGGGCCTTATTGACAAGGGACAAAATCACATTTCAGATCGAGGGGCAGCCTATGTCTTTACTCAATGCGGCTTTCCATTTGACCGCTTTATCAAGGTCCACAAATGGCAGGAAAGGCTTGCAACAAGGATCTTAGTAGGCAAACAAATTGCTGAAAACCAAGACGCTGAGAATTATTATCATTTAAAACGATATGAACTATTGATCAAGTATAACGTCTTTGGGCCAAACAATGCTGAGGGCAATCCTGCAAACATGGGCCAAATGATAACAGAGTTATTTGCGAGTCTAGTAAACAGTGAGCTTTTCGACTGGCAAAAGTTAAAGGCATTTCTATTCAAATACGACATATACGACGATCAAGATTTGATTGCAACAAACTCAAGAGAAAGTTTTGCCGCATACATTGAAAAGGCAAACAGGTTATTGGCATAAAGGTTAATTGCTAGACCTATTTATTAAGCCATGAATGAGTGACAGCGACGAGAGTTCTAACGTCTTGCTGCAAAAGCTAGACGATCATGTAAAGAAAAACTTCCCTCGTATGTTCCTTGATTATAATGAATACGGCGTTAGCGGCACCTTTCTAATTGAAATGTTGAAAGTCTCACGATCATTTTATTCTGAATATTCAGATTGGGCAACTTACAACGACGAGATCCTTAGCGCAATGGATGCAACGGTTTTGTCAAGTGCAAGCCAGGGCGGAAAGATGCGCAATTCATTTTTGATCAAACGTTTCCAAGTGCAACATTCAATGCCTAACCAAGACGGCGAAAAAAAGGCAGGGTTCTTTGACGGTCTAGGCGATCTATTTGGCGGCAAGAAAAACAACAATAACGGCCAAAACGAGCTCTCAAGAATGGGCGGATAAAAAGAGATTTGAGTGCGCCGCCCGACGCTAGACCATATCAAGGCAGGCCACTGGCACCAAACGAGATCAGGGGCGCCGGCACACTCTCAAGAGCTGAAATCATACAACAAAATCAAGATGCCTCAATAAGATCGCAAGAGGCCGAGGCTGAAAGAAAGCGGCAAGCTGAAATAGCAAAGGCTCAAGCAAAGGCTGATCAGGCGGCTAGGGCAGCGGCAAGACGCCGTAAAAATAAGTCAAAGCGTCAAGAACAAACACCAACTCAAAGCGTTGACGTTTTTGCAACTTATCGAGAATTGAAAGCCAAGGGTAAAGCTCAAGGGATTGACACTTATCAGGCGGATATCAAACAGAACCTGGCAACCGGCCAGGTAAAAGCAAGCGCAAAAGGCGTCGAGTCAAAAGAGGCCCGTCAAAAACGAGAGGATAAAGAGGCACAACGTCTTATTGACGACACAATTGCCGATCTGAAAGCTAAAGGAACAAATCTAAATCAAGCAAAGTTTACGGTTGGCAAATCTGCAACAGGCGGGCTAAAAATTACTGGCAAGATCAAAGCAGACACAAAGCCAACGGTGAGCGCAAATCAAGCAACAACGATTGTTGGCCTTGACGAGCAAAGCTTTATTGCACAACAAGAGGCTCAAGGCCTGCATTTCACGGGTAAAAAGACGCCAAGAGCCGAGGGCGGCTTTGACTATGAGTTTTACAACGTCAAAGAGTTTGCAAAGAATAGACGCCAAGAAAATGCAAACAGGGCCTATATCAAGGATCTAAAAAGGCAAGGATATGTGCAAACAGGAACGAGGGCCTTACCCGGCGGCGGTGAGGAATTAGAATTTGGTTTGCCTCAAGAGCCAGTTAAAGAGTTTAAACCTGGCATTGGCGAGCAACTTTATCGAGGCACGGTAACTTATGGGGCTGAATTTGTCGGCGGCGTTGCCAAGTTCTTTTCATTTGCGCCTGGTGTGTCAGAAAAGACAAAGCGCCAGGGTGAGGAAAATGTAAGGCAATTCACTGAAAAGTTTGGTGCAGATAAAGAGCACCCTGTTTATGGCGGCTTTAGTGGTCTGTCGGCAGGCCTTGGCGCCTCGCTTGGTGACACAAATGCACAAGCACAATTAGCCGACGCCAACAAGGCTTTCAAAGAAAGGCCTGTTGAATTTATAGCAGCAAGCGCCGTTGACGTTGGCGCTGGCCTCATTGGTCTAAGAGGCGGCAAAGGCGGATCTGTCATAAAACCGGCAGCGGCAACAAAAGGAACATTGAAACAAGAGATTGTTGCATATAACAAGAATTATCCGGCTCAAGGCCCTGCCAAGCTAAAGAAAAGTGAGGCTTTCACGATCCCGGCAAAGTCATTTGAGATCCCAAAAAAAGAAGTGACGATAAAGCCGGCCTCTTTCAAAATCAAGGGCAAAAGCTATGATCTGCCGCAACAGTCATTTGACATTCCTGAGGCCAAAGGCGGCCAAACTTATGAAGCTTTCAAACCTGCAAAAATGTTGAAGTTTAGGCCTCTCGGTGAAAGCAGTGAGACAATAGGCACAAGAGTTGAGGCAAAGCCGACAACAACAAAGAGCTATGAATTGCCAAAGTTAGACAAGGATCTTTCTAATCTAGGTAACAAAGGCAAAACGGTGCTCAAGCTCGAGCCAAAGACGACGACAAAAGAACCAAAGACAATTGCCGGCTCAAATCCTGGCCTTGCTGCCAAGCTGAAAAAAGAGCTTGACGCTGTTGCTTTGAAAGGTAATTTGAAAGGCCGCCTTGAGCCTCTTATCTTGCCAAGGAAAGCCAAAGTGCCAAAAACGGGAAAGGCGCCGGAAATAAGAGCGTCAAGCTTTGCCTACGAAAAAATAAAGTATGAGGCGCCAAAAGAAAGAAGATCAAGGGCGATCTATTCAGTGCCAAAGACGCCGTTAGGGTTTGGCGGCTTGACAGGGGCCGAGCGTGTTAGGCGCAAGCGTGAGAAAACCGAGACTGAATTGCAATTTCTGACAAGGCCCGGTGAAAGTCTCGGCATTGGCAGGCGCTTTGGAACGTTAGAAAGTCAAAATTTAACAGAAAGGTTGAGTGCTCGAGTCAATAAAAAACAAGGTAGTTTGATCAAAATTGAAAACCTCTTGTTGCTTGGCAAGAAAACAAAAGGCGGCACGGTCTTGAAAACCGACTTTGGCCTTGGATCAATACTCAAGGATATCTCAGAGCCAAGACAGGCTCAAGGCCTGAGAATTAAACAAGGCCTCAAGACACAAACAAAACAACGTGCGGGCCTAGTCTTTGGGTTGCCTAAATTACAAAGATCAGGGCTAACAAGGCTACCAGGCGGAATAAAGATCCCGACGCCAGGGCGCAAAACAGTTGAAAAGACGCCAAGAGAATTTTTGCCAAAACTCAAGTTTGCGGGCGCCTACCGTCAATCAGGCAGATCAAAGAACAAGAGCAAAAGGCGAGTGACATTAAGAGAGTTTCAAGTAAAAGACGTTTTGAGCGCCGTATTGGGCGAGCAAAGCGGCATAGCAAAAGGCTTTGAAAAGTCTTTTGGTAAATTCTACTAGTCCAAAGCTTTAGAAAATTATATTAACAAGCACGTTATGTTTTAACCCTAGCATTTGCCATATGCTTGCAGGGGCCTAACAATACTAAAGAATAAAGTTCTAAAGTGCAAGTGGTGCCGAGGCATGTTGCTGCAAAAACGTTTTCCAAGACTTCAATCGGGCGGCATGTATCGTATGTTATATCAATGCGTCTGTTGTGGCCGTCATACAATGGGCGAGCTAGAAATGGGAAATCTGACAAAGAAAGAATTTATCATAGAAAAGCCTGTTAGAGCACAAAAAATGCTTTTAAAGCAGTTAAATTATTAAATCAACAGTTGGGCTAAAATGCAAATAGAAAAACAAAATGATCTTGGCGTCAAGCTAAAGTTTGAACAATTACAACGGAATTTTGACCTAGCAAAAAACTCACTTAGCGAGTTTGCACAAGTTGCCATTGGCTCAAATGAGTTGAGAGATTGGGCAGTTGGCGAGATAACACGCTATGCAATGTCAATACGGGCCAGCAAGATCGACAAAGACGAGTTGAACAATTTCTTTACTTATCCTTATTGCATTTTGGCAGGCAGACATGAGGGCGAGGCCTACCTGGCGATCCCAAAGTTTATTGACGCTCATTTTGGTTGGTTGCACAAGGTAACACCAAGTTACAATATCTTTCTAGTCAATAGATATGTTGATTGGCTAGGTGAATTACCACAACAGTTAAAAAACGAGCTAAAGTTTGCTGATCCTCTTGACGTGCACCTTGAGGGCGATTATCTTATTGGTCCTGACGTTAAAAAGGTGAAAGAGAAATTCGGTGCTTTCATAAAGTCAACAGACAAGCAAGGCAGGCTTTTAATTGACAAGGCACGTTATTTTGAGATGCTTGCAGCATTGATCAAAGACGGCATTTTACCTTTCTCGCCCCAAGCAGTTGATCAAGAAGATTTGGTGCAGGGCCGCAAGTGTGACTTTGAGCTAAGAGATTATCAAGTTGAGGCATGGAAAGAGTTTTTAAAATATTCCAACATTGGCGCTTTCTTTCCGCCTAGCACTGGCAAAACCTTTCTTGCCTTGTGGGCAATGACGCATATCAAGGGCCCGCACTTGGTTGTTGTGCCAACTCGTCTATTGGTTGAACAATGGAAAGAGAGAATTGAGCTATACACGGATCTGAGGCCCGACGAATACGACGTTATGACGTATTACGCCGGGATCAAAACAGGCAAAGACTATAAGCTAAAGATAATTGACGAGGTGCACCATTTGCCAAGCAATGAATTTAGCAAGCTCGCAGCAATCAAAGCCAAATATGCAATAGGGTTGAGTGCAACGCCGCAAAGGGAAGATCAACGAGAGGAATTTATTTTTGCATTGACTGGCAAACCTGTTGGCCTGGCTTGGGAAACATTCAAACACTTGGGCATAATTCAAAGCCCGCCGTTGCATGTTTGGATTGTAAAAACCGACGCTGAAAGGATAAAACAACTTGAGCAATTGTTAAACTCAGAACAAAAAACGATCATATTCTCGGACAGCATTGCACTAGGAAAGGAAATTGCAAAGAAATTTAGTTTGCCGCACATTCATGGCTCGAGCAAAGAGCGCCTTTCAACGATCAAAGATGTGCCTTGTTCTGTTGTGTCAAGGGTTGGTGACGAGGGCATAAGCCTGCCTGATATACAACGGGTTATAGAGGTAAGTTGGTTACATGGCAGCCGACGGCAGGAATTGCAAAGATTTACCAGGTTATTGCATGGCCGAGGCAAACAAGGCGAGGCCCACATAATTATGACGGGCCAAGAATATGAAACGGATCACAAAAGGCTTTTCAGCATTATGGATAAAGGGTTTAAGATCGTCTTGCACCGGCAAGGTATGGAAGATAAAACCATTGCGTCAATTGCTCATAGCTTGGAAAGAAAGGACCGACAGCCGAGGCAAAAGAGATCCAAGCCAAGCGAGAGCCAAAAACCAAAGACAGCAAAGATCACTGAGAGCCAAGAGGAATATCCTTTAATGAAATTTGCAGGGATAAGAAAGATAATAGAGTCAGCGCCGACAAAGACACAAAGAAGTATTCTATTATTCCTTATCTCACAGCAAAATCAGAACCAAGGCTTTACTCAAGAAATGTTAGCCTTGTCCTTGGGCTATTCAAATGCAAGAAGCTTGAGCGCCAACGGAGATCTTGCAAAGCTGAAAGAGAAAGGTTATATCAAGAGTGTGGGCGGCAAGATAAGCCAAAACTTTAGCTCAATGGTCTAGCGTGTCATTAGACGTTAACCAAACCGTCTTGACTGGCGGCGGCATATGAATTATTACAATATGCTCACTTGAGGTTTGATTGTCAACTGATCGGCCAAAGTCAACGGGCGGGCCTGGATAAAGTAGGCCTGCTATTATAAGGGCAAAGACTATTCCGCCAATTATCAAGGCATATCGTAAACTCATACCTATACTGACAACAACCTCTTGATAAAATGCTTGTCTGTAAAAGATTTGACACAAACCTTTATCCTGCTTATAGCATACTATTAGCAAGATCCATGCCAAGGAAATCTGAAAGCTGCGTTAGTTGCAAAATCTGGGGCCGAGATGTAAAAAGGCTTTTCATAAGAGTAAGCATAAAACAAGAGGCCCGCCGTGCAAATAGCTGGCAACATAAATTCAAACAACGGGCAAAGCCTATTGGTTGGATCTGCCTTGCGTGCGGCGCAATGTTTACCGACGAGCAAGCCGAAAAGTGTTATCTCAAATCACATGGATCACCACAATGGGATAAAAAAACAGGTGAGCCAATTCAGGGAAAGCAAAAGATCAAACCAATAAAAGGTTTGGCAGATCTTATTTGGGAAATCAATTATGGCAAATGGTAAACAACAAGGTTATTTGCAACTTCTTAGTGTGCTAAACTAAATGGGCATACTTGGCAAGCTGAAAGAACGTTATTCAGCCTCAAGAGCTTATGGCAAGCCAGCGCCCAAGGCCGAGGTTGGGATCGATCTTGACGAGGATCGAAAGTTCATGTCTGAAACAAGGCAAGCAATGAGATCAAAAGAGAAAGACGACGACACACAAGGCGGCCTCTTTGAAAGCAAAAAGGAAAGGTCTGCACGCATTGAGGCCAAAAGGCAAGAAAGAAAGAAAAAAATCCATAAAGTTTACAACAAGATCAATAGTGGCTTTGACAAGTATGAGAAAGGCAAAAAGAAAGTCGGCAAAATATTTGACCAAATAGGCGGTATGTTGCCAAATGAAGGCTCGTCAAGAGGGCGAGGCAGATCAAGCTTTGGCGGCGGTTTTGGCGGGCTAAGTCAGCATGACATTAACGAGCTTGCAGGCATTGGCGGCGGGCGCCGATCAAGCGGCGGCAGCCGTAAAAGCAAAGGCAGTTCTAGGCGTGGCTTAGTGCCAGTTTATCAAGGATCAAGAGTTGTTGGCTATGTCAAAGGCGGCGGCGCTAGAAAAAAGAAAAGCTCAAGACGAAAACAGAGCAATCCCTTTGGCATTAATAGCATTGATCTAGGTTTTTAAAATTATGCCAAAGAAAGATACAACTGACATAAGAAAGATAAGGCGCATTTTGGCGGATCAAGGAATAGCCTTTAACGGTGACAAATTCACCAAGGCAACAGTTGTTGATTTGTTAAAGTATTGCAAGAGCGAGCAATTCAGCAAACCGACAAGGCCGAGGCGTCAAGGCTCTTTTTGAGACATTTTCAACATGACGTAAAAGCTGCAATTGATCCAAAAGAACGCAAGGGCTCGAGTCAAGGGCCCAAGATTATGCTGCGCCGTTTCCAATGCTATATTAAAAGCACACCTGCAAAGCCACGCCAGGCATTTGTAAATAAGGCGCATTTTCAACCTCACACAACAATGATCATTAATCAAGATTGAGACTTTCATAGACTCTAACGTTAGGGCCAATATGATCAGAAATGCTTAAGAAGCTTGGTTATCTAGCATGAATTACCGGACCGCAGCTCTTGAATTGAGTGCCTAAGCCTTGTCTGCCGTTGCTGCAATGGCGGCAGACAGGGCCATTTTAATCATGCAGGTGCATGTTTTCACGCTCAAACTTGAGCACAAAATAACGCAGCGGCAAGACTAAAAGCTTATACACTACCATTTTATTGGTAAATACGACTAGAATAGTTGTCGAGTAAATACCTCTTTCAATTCGGCACCGATTTCCTCAACAGGCACAAGGGCCTTGCAGACAGTAACATCAACATGGCAGTTTGCGCCGCTTGGTCCTGCAAGAAAGCTTTCAAACCTGGCGATTGGCTCTTTAGCAAGCCGGGATATAGAGGCAAGCAAAAACGATATCATTTGAAATGTGCAATGCGCCTTTTGATCGTCACAAAGAACGAGCTTAAAGCTTATCGCAATCTGTTTTACATTGTGGGCCTTGGCGTGTGGGCAACAGAGATCGCAAGACATCTTTTCATTGCACACCTTTAATTGCCAGTTATGTTTTAACCTGCAATTGTGGCCGAGGCCTGCTTTGAAATGTTCTTAAAGGCGCTCAATAACAGAGCGCCGGAAACAAGAAAGCAATACATAGAATATGTTAACGAGTTCAAAAACTGGCAAAAAGCAAGCAGTTATGAGGATCTATTGATAGGCGGCGTATTGAAAGAGATTGAGGAAAAATTGATTAATTATATCACACACCTTAGCAACCTCAAGCTGTCCTATTCAAAAATGAATTTGGCAATATCTGCAATGCAAAGGTTCTATCTTGCAAACAGGCTAGTCATTAACACAAAATACATTAGACTATTCACGCCGAAATATGAAAGGTCAAGCGAAAACGGCTCGCAACCTTACACAAAGGACCAAGTTGAAAGGGTTTTGCAAAAGGCAAAGCCAAGAGAAAAGCTTGCAATCTTACTCATGGCAACGGCGGGCCCGAGAATAGGCGCCTTACCATTGATCAAAGTCAAGCACTTGACATTTATCGAGGCAAAGCAGCTCTATGCAATCAAGCTCTATGCAGGCAGCCAAGACGAGTATTGGACCTTTACAACGCCTCAAACTAGCAAGCTTATCACGGCAATGATCAAAGAGGCCAAGCCGGAACATTATCTTTTGAAAAATCACTTTTACAAAGGCGAGAACGAGCCAACAACAAAGGCGGCCTTGGAAACAACAATTTGGCACTTGCTGATCAGTTGCAGCATAAGAAAGAACGGGCATGACACCTTGCAGAGAAAGAACGTGCAGCTTTTACACGGCTTTAGAAAATTCTTTAGAACGCAATTGACGATTGCAGGCGTGCACCAAGAGAACGCTGAATACCTGCTTGGGCACATAGGTTATCTTGTCAAGACATATAGCAAGCCCGAGCCAAAAGAGCTATACGACAGGATCGAATATGACAAGGCGATCCCTTATCTGACCTTTGACAAGCTACCAAAAAACGAGTAAGAACCATTATCTTGGTTGTCAATTTCAGGCCTGACAAAATCTTATATAGGCAACTAGGGAATACTAGGGTATGACGACGATCAAATATGCTATATACGTCGATCATTTAGGATCGCTTTCAGGCTTTTCAAAGTGGGCAACAGAAAATGACACAGACAGCGCCGGCGAGTGTGCGGCAGGCCTGCTAAAGAACGCTGACGTTGCTGCAATAAGGATCGAAAAGGTGTTTGGGGATCAATATTGACACTCTCAGACTTTGATCAAATGCAGGAAACGCTTAGGGATCTAGAACAAGCCGGCGTCTATATTATGTTATTCGGCCACAAAACAACGTCAAGCCAGTTGCAATCATTGCTTGCCGGCGTTGACAAGCTACGGCTGAAATATCCGGGGTGCTTTCAATGAAATGCATTTGCGGCCATGACTTTGGCATACACGGCTTTGAAGATTATGTTAACTTTAGAAAGGTCTGCAATGAGGGCATGAATACGCCAAACGCCTGCACCTGCAAAGACTTCAAAAGGAAATATCCAAAGAGGGCGGCCATGAAATGACACACTTGCAAATCAAGATGTTTGCAGACTATAACTTTGACCAACTCAACAGGGCCGTAAATGACTTTTTGAGCTCAATGCCTGCCGAAAGAGTCAAAAATGTAAAAAATACGACTACATTCGACAGCGCCGGCGGTGATATGTTACACATGGCAATGGTGATTTACACAATATGAGTTTGCTAACAAGAGACTTTAAACAGGGCCTGCTAATAGGCGCCGTGCTTGGTGCCGGCATTGTTGCAATCTACTTTGCAATAGTATGGAGCTTGGGATTGATATGACGCCAACAGAATTTGACAACGCATTAGAGGATCTTATCCTTAACTCATTTAGCTCTCAAGAGGAACAAAGCGAGGCAATCAAATACTTTAGGGGCATTGACTTGGGCGACTTGATCGAAAAGGTTGTTAGCAAATATGGTTGACGGAATAATCCAAAAAGTATTAAAAAGATATGTAGAAAGATTACCTTTTGATGTTGACTATTCAATAAAGGATATACAGCAAGAACTAATAGCAGATATAGAAAAAGAATATGCGCCTAACGATAAACTATATTCTTCTGGCGCTATAAGAAAGCAACTAATAGGTGATAACAAATCTTGACCGAGGGCATTATAACAATTGCAATTGTAAAGCGATTTAGCAAAAGAGGCGGCGCCTATGTCAGCGTGCCGAGCAACCTCATTGACAAAGAGGTATTGATCGTGCCAAAGGACAAGATTGCAGGGATAATAGTGCAGTTGAAAGAGGCGGCCAAGAAATGAGTGACAAGATTGCAACCGTTCAACAGCCAGAGCTTAATGAGGCATTTCAAAACCTGAAAAAAGCAATTGTCAAAGCCGCCAATAGCATGACAATGCACGGAAGCAGCGGCGAATTGCTATTTAACATCAACCTAGTTACATTACAAATAGTTGAAAATCTAATCCATGATACACTTGATATGCAAGTGCAAGTTGTCAGTGGGGGCAAGTTAACAAAGGACCAATTAATGCAGCAAGCAAGACAAGCCGAGGAAGATATGAAATGAGTGATCCTATTGAGCTGCCTGATCAAGCCGTAGCTTATTGTCCTCTATGCGGCCAAGTGACTGGCGTAGTCTATATGCCTGATATTGAAGGCTTTCAAATCCATTGCCTCAAATGTGACAAGTGGACCGTTATAACACATATTTTTGAAAGCGAGAGAGGCCCGTAAAACATGAGAGCCAGCACAGAATACGATTTTTGGGATCAACTGCTTGAAAGGCTAGAGGAACAAAATAAGATCCTGGCAGAGATAAGCGCCACGCTCAAGAGGGGATTAAAATGAGCCAATGCTGTATATGCCTGGCGCCAATAAAGGCGGGCCTTGCCGTGTGTGAATGTGAGGGCCAGCAATGCCTTTTGATATTCCGTTACCTGTCAAAAACTGGCCTGCTTAGAAAATTCCTTTTGGATCGTGAGCGTGAGCATGACAAGAGTAGATTATAACCGAAAGAACTATTGCCGAAATTGCGATAAGCGATTTGCAAAGAGTGCAACCCGGTGTGACGAGTGCGGCAAGCGTCTGAGAACGAGAGCCCAAAGAGCCAACCAGGCGGGCAATAAAGCTTATCAAATGAGAGTCAAACAGCAAGGCGGCGGCATAGTAAAATGACAAAGATCAAAACCAAGGTAACATTTTCCGGCGTTCCTGCCGGCACAACTGGCAATGCCGAGCTAGAGAAAGACGGCCTGTTTAAAATAACTTGGGATCTGCCGAGGTCAAGGCCTTTAGTGGATTGGTTTACCAGATCAGAATTTGACCGACATCTTGAGGTAATAGAATAATGCCAATGCCGAGAATGATCCTCACTGAAAATATATGCCATTGTTGCGGCGCCACTATTTACCGGCGTTGGCAGCATATGTATTGGGGCTATTCGCCAATGGCAGAATGTGAGACCTTAACATGGAAAGGCAAGCTGAAATCTAAATTCTATAACTTATTTGATCAAATATTTGAGGCCTGGTATGATTGAAGCTAATTAGAGATTTTGACACACTGACCAAGCGCAAAAAAATAGCCGTTGGCATATTCTCAACAATAGTTGGCTGCTTTGTCTTGCTGATAATGGATCTTTCAATGGGCTTTTCATTTGACCAAGCGATAAAGGAACTATCAATAACTGTCGTTGTTAGCCTGCTTGCCTCGGTCCTTTATGGCATAGTAGTGCGATTGCGGTTGCTCAAGCCGTGAGGAAAACCATTTAAGGCGTAGCTACCAACGCAATTGTAAGGCTTGCTTTCTGCCCAACGGGAACGCAAAAGCCCTGGCTCACCCTGCAAAAATTGCACTTTTGCAGGCAGCCTTTTATAATTCAACAAATAACAAAGACATGCACGGGAAAGATCCGAGCACCCAAATGGTCTTGGTTGCAAGCCCTAGCCACGTAAGGGATCTTTTGCAACCAAGGCCTTTTAATCAATATGGACCTTTGATCAATGGTTATTAACAATTCAACTTTACCGAGGCGGCCACGTCTAAAAATTCACGCTCAAAATCCGTCGAATGTTATTAACATTTGCACCGGACACTTTTGCCAAAGACGCCAAGACATACTAAAGCTTATTTTACACCCACATTGAATAAGGGTTATTGGCAAGACAAGGAACGGCAGCGCATGAGAAAGCATTGCAGGAAAAAATAAGCGAGTTGAAAAGGGCCGGCTATAGGGTTGTAGCTCTTCATGGCATGACGCCAGACGCAATAGCAACCAAAAATGGCAAACTGATAGCAGTTGATATTCTAGGTCAAGCGTGGACTAAAAGAGGGCTCAAGAACAAGTTTACATACGCCGAAAAAGAAAGGCAATACCTCAAGGTGCTTGGCTTTGACGAGCTGATCATTGCAACTTTTATCTATGAGAGCAGCTTGCAACGGCGGCGAAAGGGCTCACGCTAGATCAAACCAATAACTTTAAAGCGGCGTGCATTTCAACCATTGACGAGGCCTAGGGCCCGGTGAATAGGCCTTGCATGTAACACACCAAGAATAAGTGCGTATGAAGTTCATTTAGCCGGGCCCACTTCACCCCTATATAGGCGCCGCCAAAAGTTGCGTAGAATTTTTTTTAAAACATAACTATTGCATAGGCTTGGGTTGTGCTCAAGTGCCTAAGTCGAACATAGATTAAATGGCAAACATGCAAGGCCCGGACAGCCGGAAAGCCGATCTTTATGGATCTTACAACTCAATTTGCAGGCGTGTCTTTAACGGCTGCATAATAACCTTACATTTGAAAACTATGTTAATATAATATTATCAAAAATTCATAGCTGTAAGAACCGGAAAGTTTGATCTGCCGGCATACCGGGAATTACAGCTATTAAGGGCCTTTTATGATACTGACATAATTCTTAAAACCTATGTTGCTTTGTTTACTTTTACACGCTTATATCTTAGTCTATAACATTAGCTATAAAGTATTATGCAGGTAACAAGCAAGGCAACCCAAAGCAGACAGGACACAGCCGCCACGTCGGCGCCAAGCTCGCCTGCCTATGTTCCTTACAATGAAAGGTTCACAAACATTGCAGGGTTCGATATCAAAGTCAAAGCAACGGTTGCAGACTTGGCAAGGAAAATTGATAATCATAATAGATCAAGAGGCTTTACAAACTTGCTTGCCATTGGTGACAGCGGCAGCGGCAAGACAACCTTTTATCAAAACCTGAAACATGAGTTACACTTAAGGCACCCGTTTAATATGCGACATTTCAAAGAGCACCAAATTCTAAACATAACTCAGATATTGAAACAACTGCCAAAGAAGCAAGATTATATTCTTGGGTTTGACGACGTTAGCTTTCTAGTCAAGAAAGGCAAAATGAAAGAGGATCAATTAATGGATATGTTCCATGAGCTAACCAAGGTTAGGCACACGGTGCAAGGCCGGGTTGTTGCAATCTTTATTATCCATTATCCGTATGCAATTGAAAAGTTCATGCGCCAAGCCGGCTATAGAGTTTTAACGTCGATCACCGACGACGAGCGAGAAATTTACATAAAGCTCTTTGGGCCGCAATCAAGGCGAATTATCGAACAATTCATAATTGACGACAGATATCAAACCGAGGAAAGCCAATTTAGATTGCCGGACCGTCGAGGCAACTTTGTCAACTTTACGCCAAAAGAACCGTTTAAGCTGGCCCTGGCGTCACGCATGGGGGATCTCACGTTTATGGTTTATCAAAGGATCGATTGCAAGCTTTGCGCCGAGGCTCAAGACGACGAAGATTTTGATCGGAAATGGATCGAAAGTCAAGTGCAAAAATATGGATTGAGGCGAGTTATGAGAGTTGGCGCCTGGTATGGCTATACGCAAACCGGCGTCAGTATTTTAGACGCAAAAGATCGGGCCCTATACAATGCCTGGCAACAATATTCGCAACGCAATAATGTTGACTATAAGGGCCTTGTCTCGGTCCTGAAAGAAGTTAAAGCTTACAAATGGCAAAAAGGCGAGGATAAGCCAAGTAAACAAGAAATAGATCTATTCTTGACGCAAAAGCTTAACGAATTGCAGGCCCACATGAAGGCGGCCGCAAAAGGCGAAATAATGCCTGAAAATGAGCTTGTCAAGGATCAAGAGAAAGAACCGGCCGAGGTTGACGACGCCGACGAGCAAGACGAGGCTGACGACGACTTTGAAAGCGCAATCTTTAAAAAGTTTGGCACAAATCAGCAAGACGACGAGGGCGAAGATCAAGAATGAAATGCAACAGGTGCGGCAATTCCGATCAAGACGATTTCATTGTTATTGACAAAGAGGGCTCAAGGCAATGGTTCTGCAATCTTTGCGATAATTTAGTAAAAGTAATAGAGCTAGGCATGTTAATTGACGCAAAATATCAAAGAACGTTGGGCGAACATAGATCATGATAACAAGAGGCAAGTTTAACAGTTTAATCAACCCAAAGGCCATTGCTGCGGCGTTTATAATGCTAGCCGCAATATGCTTTGTTTTCTCAATTTTTGAGTATAGCATGGCTTTCCTTGTTGCTGGCCTTGTCTGCCTCATGGAAAGTGCCTTTATGGTATGGGTGCACAAAAAGGCGATAAAAGAGAATGATCAAAAGTCTTAAGCTGATTGCATATTTTATCCGGCTGCCAAAGACACAAGGCATTATTTACCTCACATTCGCTTTGATTTGGTTAACCTTGGGCATATTATGGTTGCAAAACATATTTTGGATCGCTGGCAGCGGCATTTGGTTTTTCGACGCCTGGTTATGTTTCAAAGCCCACAAGATAAGGGCGGAAAAATATGCCAGCGAATAGCTCAAAGACGCCTGCAAGCATGATCATGGCAGGAATATTGCAAGTAAGACAAGCAGCAATCAATTGCTATGAAAACACAAATTATTATCTCAGTGCGCAACTTTATTGGCAAAGTGCGGCCTTGCTGCCAGTCGAGGCAAAAAAGACACTCAAGCTTGATCCGCCGCCAAGTGCAGGCGATAAAAACGCAATGACGCCTGAATTGTCATTAGCTGCACGGCAATGGATTGAAAAGTATGCAGCTCATATTAACGAGCAAATATCAGTCTATGTTTACGGCTACTTTGAAAGAGGCCGCCAAATGAAACAAGGTTATTAGTAACGGCCTTCTTTGCCTAAGTTAATGGAAAATTACCGTTTGATATCAATTTGTATGGTAATTGCCATTTTGGGCATAGCCTCAACGGTCCTATTGAAAGCCGACGCAAGCGGCGATTGCTATACACAACCGATCTTTTACGCAATGCAGGCAAATCCCATTTTTGAGTGCCTAGACGATCAAATTGGCGGATCGGCAACGGCCCTTAATGATCTGACTGACGTGATAATAATAAACGCTCAAACAGGCGAATTTTTGAAATATAACGGCACACAATGGATAAACGCCGCCGTAGCTCCTGGCGGCGGCTGCACAACGTTTGATTGCCTCACTGACGTTATTATCTTAAATCCGCAAACAGGGCAAGCGATCATTTACAACGGCACTTATTTCGTTAACACGGTCCTGCCGGCCTACCAAAATAATACGGCAAGCTGTGACAGCTACCTTTACGGCCACTGTTTATTTGCTCAAAAGTCTGGCGTCGATCTTCAATTCAAAAAACTGCTTTCTAGCAACTCGGCAATCACTCTTTCAGCAAATAGCAGTAATATAATAATAACAGGCAATTGCAACGAGTGTAACACTGCGTCAAACCTTGGCGCAGCAAGCTCTTTAGCCGAGGGGCTTTTTGCTCAAAAATCAGGCGTCGATCTTCAATTCAAAACCTTGCTTGAGGGATCAGGCGTAGGTCTAGCAAGCAATAGCACGCATGTAAGTATTACCAATACGAGCCCGGAAAGCACGTCATGCAACAATTCGGCCAATGGCCTAGGAATATGCATTAATAATTCGATCACGCTCAAAAATCTGTTAGCTGGATCGGGCGTTAGTCTTGCAGCAAATGGCACAAACATAACGATAAGTAGCACAGTAAGCGGCGAAAGCACCACTTGCGGATCTACGGCAAGCACGGGCACAAGCCTATGCGAGAGCTCGGGCAATGTCAAGCTTAAGAGGTTGCTAGAGGGCTCAGGGATCACAATTTCAAATAACGGCACTCATATAACAATAACAAATGCCTCACCTGAGGCAACAACTTGCACAAATCAAGGACACGGCGCCGGCAATGTCTGCAATGGCGGCAACGTTAACCTGAAAGGGCTTGCAGCTGGCACGGCGATCAGCCTAGCAAGCAATGGCACAGACATCACAATAA
>Ga0070694_100000241_pt1 | contig 28813 bp, 29 predicted proteins | sample KBSK1251metaG_FD_65470 | JGI IMG/M metagenome (GOLD analysis project Ga0070694, IMG submission 65470) | Corn, switchgrass and miscanthus rhizosphere microbial communities from Kellogg Biological Station, Michigan, USA - KBS K1-25-1 metaG | ecosystem: Host-associated > Plants > Roots >...
TCGAGAAGGACGCCGCGCAGGGAGACAAGATCTACGAGGACAAGGGCGTCCGCATCATCGTGGACAGCAAGAGCACGCTCTTCCTGAACGGAACGACGCTGGATTTCAGCGACGGGCTCAGCGGTACCGGGTTCAGCTTTGTCAACCCGAACGCCAAGTCCACCTGCGGTTGCGGCACCTCGTTCTCCGGCTAGACTCCGCGTTCTCGGGCTAATCCGCGCCGCCGTGCCGGCGACGCATCCGCTTTCCGGTCGCGGCGGGCGAAACGCCGCCGCAGGCGGCGCGGCGGAGCCCCGCGCGCGCCTCCCGATATTGCGCGGCGCTTTTCGCGCGTGCTATCATCCCTCCGCTGGATCACGCACTCTCGCTCTGGATCACCGAACAGCAAGGACGGGGATGGCTCACAAGAAAACCTTTCTTTCGGGCCAGAGAATCTATCCGGATCCGATCACGAAAGGCATCGCCGTCGATCGCCTGATCGACGAGACGTTCCTCGCGTACAACGGCGGGCGCCTGCAGAAGGCCTGCCGGCTGTTCAGCGAGAGGATGCTGGACGAGGACGTGACCGTCGGCCTGAGCCTCTCGGGCGCGCTCACGCCCGCGGGCGTCGGGCGGTCCTGCATCATCCCGCTGATCAAGGCGGGCTTCGTCGACTGGATCGTCTCGACCGGGGCGAACCTCTACCACGACACGCACTACGGGCTCGGGATGTCGCTGCACCGGGGCGCGCACGACGTGGACGACACGCTGCTGCGCCGCGAGGGGATCATCCGCATCTACGACATCCTGTTCGACTACAACGTCCTCCTCGACACCGACAACTACCTGCGCGCCATCATGGCGGAGAAGCCGTTCGCCAAGGAGATGTCGACCGCCGAGCTGCACTACCTGCTCGGCAAGTACCTGGCGGCGCGCGAGAAGGAGATGGGCGTCGAGGACACCTGCGTCCTCACCGTCGCCTACCGCGCCGGCGTGCCGTGCTACGTCTCGTCGCCGGGCGACTCGTCGATCGGGATGAACATCGCCGAGCTCACCATGCGCGGGACCGGGCCGCGCATCGACGTGTCGCTCGACGTGAACGAGACCGCCGGGATCGTGTACGCCGCGAAGCAGGGGAACGGCAAGAGCGGCGTGATCATGCTCGGGGGCGGCTCGCCGAAGAATTTCGTCCTGCAGACCGAGCCGCAGATCCAGGAGATCCTCGGCCTGACCGATCGCGGCCACGACTACTTCATCCAGGTGACCGACGCCCGGGCCGACACCGGCGGGCTGTCCGGCGCCACGCCGTCCGAGGCGGTCTCCTGGGGGAAGATCGACCCCGACCGGCTCACCGACTCGGTGGTGGTCTACGCCGACAGCACGATCGCCGGGCCGCTCATGACCGCGTACGTCCTCTCGCGCGTCAAGCCGCGCAAGCTGAAGCGGCTGTACGACCGTCGCTCCGAGATGGTCGAGCGCCTCAAGAAGGACTTCCTCGCCGAGCACGAAAGGCGCCTCAAGGCCAGCCGGGTCGGGCAGACCCGCTGACCAGGAGCGTGCCCGGGTCATTACATGGGTCGCGAGTTCGTCGCGCCGCCCCGGCCCCTCACCGCGTTGACCGTCCCCCCATCGGTGTCTCGAAGCGTCGCGGGTCGAAGCGCGCCAGGTCGATCCCCGGATCCTCGCCGCGCAGGAGCCGGCCGACGATCCGCGCCGTGATCGGCGCCAGCAGGATGCCGTTTCGCAGGTGGCCGCAGGCGTAAAGAAGCCCCGGCGCGCCGGCCGCTCCGATGGCCGGAAGAGAGTCCTCGCAGGCCGGCCGCAGCCCCGCCCACGCGGAATGGAACGGCGCGTCGGCCAGCGCCGGGACCAGGGCGATCGCCGCCGATGCGAGGGTGGCCAGGCCGGTGGCGGTGACCCGCTTGTCGAATCCGACGCGCTCCATGGTGCTGCCGACCAGGACGCGGCCGTCCCGGCGCGGCACGAGGGAGCAGGACGCGGCGTGCAACGGATGGATCGGCACGGTGGACGGCCCGAGGCAGACCATCTGGCCGCGCACGGGCCGCGTCGGCAGGGGAGGCACCCCGTCGCCGCCGATCTCCAGCGACCAGGCGCCCGCGGCGATCACCACGGTGCCCGCGCGGAACGTCCCGGCCCCCGCCGCGACCCCCGTCACGCGGCCCCCCTCGACCAGGAGGCGCTCGATCCGGGTCCCCTCCACGAGCCGCGCCCCGGCGCGCTCCGCGGACCGTCCCAGCCCCCGCACCAGGAGCACGTTGTCCACGCTCCAGTCGCGCGGCAGGTGGAGCCCCTCCGTCAGGCCGGGATCCAGGGACGGCTCGAGGCGCCGCAGGGCCTCGCCGCCCACTCGCTCCGCCTCGAGCCCGAGGGAACGCTGGAAAGCGGCCTGCCGGTCGATCGCCTGGATCTCCGCGGCGCCGCGCGCCAGGACCAGCGTCCCCCGCTCGAGCAGGCAGGGATCGAGGCCGCTCTCCTCGGCGATCGATCGGGCGAAGTCGGGATAGAGATCGCGGCTCGCCAGGCCCAGGGCCGCGAGCGGGTCCTCCACCTCGAGATCGATCTGCGGTCCCAGGAGCCCCGCGGCCGCCGACGAGGCCTCGGCGCCGAGCTCCCCCTTGTCGAACAGCCGGACGCGCAGGCCGGACCGCGCCGCCTCGCGCGCGATCGACAGGCCGATGATCCCGCCCCCCACCACGATGACGTCGTCGACCCGCCGGTTCTCCATGACGGCCGCGAGTCTAACGCCCGCCCGTCGTCCCGGCAACCGCGACATCGCGACGGCCCGCGCAATTGACAGGCGGATGCATGCTCCCTAAGATCGGCTGCCTTCACGATCGACATGGAGACGGCGTGCTGAACCGGCGGGCGCTCGCGATCCTGTTCATGACCCTCTTCCTCCTGATGCTGGGTGTCGGGATCATCATCCCGAACCTCGCGTACCGTGCCCAGGCTCTCCGGGCGTCCGCCCTGCAGATCAGCCTGCTGTTCACGCTGTACTCCCTGATGCAGTTTCTCTGCGCGCCGTTCTGGGGACGGTTCTCGGATCGGGCCGGCCGGAAGCCGGTGCTGCTCCTCGGCCTGTTCGGCAACGCCGCCGGCCTGGCGCTGTACGGGGTCTCCTCGACGCTGCCGATGCTGTACGCCGCGCGCGCCCTCTCGGGCCTCATGTCCTCGGCGGCGCTTCCCTCCGCGATGGCCTACGTCGCCGACGTGACCGACGACAAGAGCCGCGGCAGGGGGATGGGGTACCTCGGCGCGGCGATGGGGCTCGGCTTCATCTTCGGCCCGGCCCTCGGCGGGCTCCTGTCCCGCTTCGGGCACGGCGTGCCGTTCCTGGCGGCCGCGGCGCTGAATCTCCTGACCTGCCTCCTGGCCGGCCTGCTCCTGCGCGAGAGTCTCGGCGCGCGCGTGTCACCGGACGATGCCCCTCCCGCGGAGACCGGCGTGGCGGCGGCGGTTCCCGGTCTCGCCGAGGCGCCGATCGCGATCGACACGGGGGTCGGCCGCCCCTGGCCTTCGCGGGCCCTGGGAAGCCCGCTCCTGCCGTTCTACCTCGTGGCGTTCTTCGTCACGTTCGCCATGGCGGCCCTGGAGTCCGTCTTCCCGCTGTTCATCCAGGAGCGCTTCGGCTTCGGCGCGCACGACATGGGGGCGATGTTCCTCTTCATGGGGACCGCGGTCTTCCTGGTGCAGGGGATCCTGCTGGGCCGCCTCATCCAGTGGATGGGGGAGGAGAACGTGATGCTTTCGGGGCTCATGGTGAATGCGCTGGGGTTCCTGCTCGTCGTCGCGGCGTCCGGGCGGATCTCCCTGACGGCGGCGCTCCTGGTCAGCGGCGTGGGGAACCAGGTCATGCGTCCGACCAACGCCTCGTTGATCACCAAGCGGACGACCCGCGGCCGCGGGGCCGCCATCGGGATCATGGACTCGTTCGACTCGGCCGGGCGAATCCTGGGGCCGATCGTGGCCGGCTCGCTGTACGGCACGAGCCCGACCTATCCGTACCTCGTCTCCGCGGCGATCCTGGTGGCGGCCGGGTCGGGGCTCTGGCTGCACAGGCGTGCGCGGGGGATCGGGCCGGACTCCGGGGCCGGGACGGTCAGCTCTTCGGACGTGCCTTGATCAGGTGCTGCTCGAGGGATTTCAGCTCGTTGACCACGATCCGGGTCACGCGGTAGTTCTCGATCAGGAAGTACGTCCGTATCGCGCCGGACTCGTTCTCGTACTGGTACTTCTGCGGCAGGGACGGATCGACCTTCGCTCCGGGCCGGGGAGGCGGCGAGCCGCGCGGGCGGGACGACACCATGTCCACCGGGGGGCCGTAGGCCTCGATCAGATCGTTCACGGTCGAGCCCTTGCCGATCCCCTTGGCGGTGCGGAAGTTCCCCTCGCTGATCCCCTCGTACATCCCGTCCAGGTTGAATCCCACCGAGGCGACCTTCAGCTTGTCCGGAGCCCCGACGGCGATGCACGAGATGCCGGCGGCCGCCACCTTCACGGTGACCGCGTCATCCTGTCCGGCGAACGGCTGGACGTCGGCCCCGGGGAACCGCTTCAGGAGATCCTCGAGCGGCTGGCCGATGAACGCCATGCCGGGGAGCCCGGCGTGCAGCTCGACCGTCCGGGCCCCGGTCTCTCCGGGTACCGGGGCAGGGGCGGTGACAGGCGCCTCGCCCGCCGCCGGCGTCCCGTCCGCCTCGGGGGCGGGCGGCTCCTGCCCCGCCGCAAGGACCGCCGGCAGGAGAATCCACAGGACGACGAGAAGCCGTAGACACCGGATTGTGCGCATACGAGTGCGAAATTATAGCACGCCGATCCGGAGCTGCCCGGGCCGCGCGCGGTGCTGTGCGATAAGGAAAATGCCCTACTTCCGTGGAGGTGGAACCGGACGTGCTTCCGTCAACCCATTGGTATTCAAGAACATGAGTCGACCTCGATGGGAATTGTCGCCGCGCGAGGCCCCACCCTTTGCTGAACGGCCCTTTTTCCCCATGACCGCCTTCCTCCCACCTCCACGGAAGTAGGGCATTTTCAGTTAGAATGCCAGCCTGCCGGGAGGGACGCGTGAGCGACGGGAAGTCACGGAGGATCGGTCCGTCCACCGCCCGGCAGGCCTTCGCGCGCCAGGCCCGGGCCTATTCGAGGAGCCCGCTCCAGACGGACCCGGCGCGGCTGGCGCGCCTCGTCGAGTTCGTGAGGCCGCGGCCGGGGGAGCGGGCCCTCGACCTGGCGTGCGGCCCGGGAATCGTGGCCGCCGCCCTGGAGAGTGCGGGTCTCCTGGTTGCGGGCATCGACCTGACCCGGGAGATGCTTCGCGAGGCCACGGCGCGCGGCGGACGCTGCGTGCAGGGAAACGCCGATCGGCTGCCGTTCCCGGACCGCACGTTCGACGTGGCGGTCTGCCGCAACTCCTTCCACCATTTCCCGGCGCCCCGGGCGGTGATGGACGAGATGGGGCGCGTCCTGCGTCCCGGCGGACGGGCGATCGTCGAAGACATGTGCGCCCCGGAGGATCCCGGGGCGCGCGACCGGCACGAGACCATCGAGCGCCTGCGGGACGTCGCGCACGCCGCAACGCTCACGGGCGCCGAGTTCAAGAACCTGGCCGCCGCAGCCGGGTTCACCGGGTTCGAGTCGGAACCCCTGGCGTTCGTGATCGAGTTCGACGAGTGGATCGACCGCGCCTATCCGTCCCCGGAGAATCGCGAGCAGGCGCGCCTCCTGATGGAAGGGGCGATCGGAAACGATTCGTGCGGTCTCCGGGTCTTTCGGGAGGACGGCCTCCTGAAGTTCGAGCGCCGGAGCCTGATCTGGCGGGCCGTGCGGCCCGCGTGAAGGGGGCATGATGCTCTTGGAAGGACGGGTGGCGGTGGTGACCGGCGGCGGCCGCGGCATCGGGCGGGCGATCGCGGAGCTGTTCTACCGGGAGGGGGCGCGCGTCGCCGTCGCCTCGCGCAACACGAAGAACCTCCAGGCGCTGACCGCGGAGCTCAACACGGGCGACCATCGCATCGTGCCGTTCCGCTGCGACGTCAAGGACAAGGACGAGGTCGAGGTGATGATCGGCAACGTCGTCGAGGTCTGGGACCACGTCGACATCCTGGTCAACAATGCCGGCGCCTCGGGCACGACGCCGATAGCCCCCGGCGACGAGCCGGGCGTGGACGACCGGGTCGAGGCGAAGTGGCAGGAGATTCTCGCCACCAACCTGACCGGGATCTACTACTGCACGCGCGAGGCCGTGCGCCACATGCCGACCGGGGGAGGGGGCCGGGTCCTGAACCTGTCGTCGGTCCTCGGGAAGTTCGGGGTGCCGGGTTACGCCGCCTACTGCGCCAGCAAGCACGGGGTGATCGGGTTCACGAAGGCGCTGGCCCTCGAGCTGGCCCCGAGGCAGATCACCGTCAACGCCCTGTGCCCCGGCTGGGTCGACACCGACATGGCGGCCCAGGGCATCCGCGACGGCGCCGCCTCCGAGGGAGTCCCCCCGGAGGAGTTCCGCCGCCGGGCGGAGGCGCGCGTGCCCCTGGGACGGTTCATCGCACCGGCCGAGGTGGCCCGGCTGGCCCTGTTCCTCGCCTCCGACGCCGGCGCCGGCATCACCGGCCAGTCGATCAACATCGACGGCGGGGCGGCGATGTGGTGAGCGTCCGGGCGGCCGACGGCTACCCGCTCGCGGTGCCGATCGAGGTCCGCTTCCGCGACATGGACAGCATGGGGCACGTGAACAACGCCGTCTTCTTCACCTATTTCGAGAACGCCCGCATCGCGTACTGGCGGGCGGTCCCGGCCATCCGCTCCCGGCAGGCCCTGGACTACATCCTGGCGCGGGCCGAATGCGACTTCCGGAGCCCGGCCACGGTGGAGGACGCGCTCGCCTGCCACATCCGGGTCGCGTCGTTCGGGCGGTCGTCGTTCACCTTCGAATACCTGCTGAGGGACGACCGGTCCGGCCGCGTGGTGGCGGAGGGCCGGACCGTGCAGGCCCTGTTCGACTACGCGCTCAGGAAGACCAGGCCGCTCGACACGGCGCTGCGGGCGGCCATCGAGGAGTTCGAGGGACGGACGATCCCGGCCCGCGCCTGAGCGGCGGGGGAGTTCCATGGACGCTCGTCTGCATCTCGGCGCCTCGAGCTGGAGCGCCCCCTCCTGGGAGGGGGTCTTCTATCCGCCCGGCACGCCCCCGTCCGACTACCTGGCGCACTACGCCCGGCACGCGCCCACGGTCGAGGTGGACGCCACGTTCTACCGCATCCCGACGGAGCGGATGGTGGACGGCTGGCGGGATCGCACGCCCGCGGGCTTCCTCTTCGCGGCCAAGTTCCCCCAGGTGATCACGCACGAGAAGCTCCTCCTCGACTGCGCCGCCGAGCGCAACGAGTTCGTGAGGGTCATGGATCGTCTCGGCGACAAGCTCGGCCCCCTCCTGCTGCAGTTCCGCTACTTCCGCAAGGACGAGTTCCCGGATCCGAACCCGTTTCTCGATCGCCTCGAGACGTTCCTGCCCTCCCTGCCTCCTGGACGCCGCTATGCCGTCGAGGTGCGCAACAAGAGCTTCGTCACCGCGCGGCTGCTTCGCATGCTGCGCCAGCATGGCGTGGCGCTGGCGTTCATCGACCACCCGTGGTTCTTCGGCGTGGAGGCGCTCCTGCGCAGGGAGGGGATCCTCACGGCCGACTTCGCCTACATCCGCTGGCTGGGGGACCGCAAGGCGATCGAGCAGAAGACGACGCGCTGGGACCGCCTGATCGTCGATCGGCGGCGCGACATGGGGCGATGGATTCCGGCCATCCGCGGCATTCTCGATCGCGGCGTGACCGTGTATGGCTACTTCAACAATCACTACGCGGGCTACGCCATCGGGTCGATCGATCTGTTCCGTGAGATGTGGGAGGCGGGACCCTAGGATTTCCTGCGCCGCCGTCCCGTCCGGGCGGCCAGGACGTTGATCCCGGCCGTCGCGACTTCGCGGTCCTGCTGGATGGTGCCGCTGCTGCACCCGATGCCGCCGACGATCTGACCGTCGACGTGCACCGGAAGTCCTCCCCCCACGATCATGAAGCGGCCGTGGTTGCTCACGTGGATGCCGAATGCCGGCCGCCCCGGCCCCGCGATCTCGGCATACTCGTGGGTCGGGCGGCGCGCGCAGGCGGCCGTCCAGGCCTTGGAGATGGCGATGTCGATGCTGCTCAGCTTGGCGCCGTCCATCCGGTTGAACACCAGCAGGTGCCCCCCGTCGTCCACGACCGCGATGTCCATCGGAACTCCGATCGACTGGGCCCTGCGGACGGCCGCGGCCATCATCAGGCGGGCGCCCTGAAGGGTCAGGCGAGGCTGGTTCCTGGTGACGAACTCCGTCCTGGGCATGCGAATCCCCCCCCTCGGGGCCCGTCCGGCGGTCTGGCCGGCCCCCATCTTCCCGTGCGGTCCCCCGACCCACATCAGGGGCGACGGGCAGATTTTTGACGGAGTATACCCCACAGGTCCCTCGCGGGATTCCCCGGCGCGGACCAGGGGGGGCCCGCGTTGCCGGCCGCAGGGTGGGGCCCTATATTTGCCGTCATCGACCGGGACCCGTAAGTCGCGGGAGGAGAGGCAGATTGGCGCGTCGCCATCGGATCGGTGAAAGCCCCCCGGCGGGAGCCGGCGTCCCGGCGACGGCCGCGCTCCTGGCCTTGAGCGTCCTGCTCGTCGCGCCGGCCTCGGTGATCCGCGCCCAGCCGCAGCCTCCGCCCCAGTTCGAGCAGGAGATCAAAGCGAGCTTCATCTACACCGTCGTCAAGTTCGTCGACTGGCCCGGGACGGCGTTCGGCGCCCCCGATGCGCCGATGGTCATGGGGATCCTGGGGGACGATCAGATCGGTGCGGCGCTCCAGAAGGTGGTCGACGGGAAGCGGGTGAACGGGCACCCCGTGTCGGTGCTGCGGGAGGCGGGCCTCGACGACCTCGCCGGCTGTCACGTCCTGATCGTGGGCCGGGCGGAGCGGGCCCGCCTGCCGGAAATCCTCGCGCGGCTGCGGGGATCGTACGTCCTGACGGTCAGCGAGTCGGATCGCTTCGCGCGCGAAGGCGGCGTGATGGGGCTCGTCCTGGACCAGAACATGGTCCGCTTCGAGGTGAACGTCGACGCGGCCTACCGATCGAGCCTGGAGATCAGCTCGAAGATCCTGAGGCTCGGCAAGGTGGTCCACGACCGGAAGCGCGCGCCGGGGGCGCCATGATGGCCCTCAGGGACATGTCGATCCGGCAGAAGCTGATGCTTCTGATGATGCTCACGTCGAGCGCCGCGCTGCTGCTCGCCTGCCTCGCCTTCGTGACCTACGAGCTGGTCACGATGCGCCAGCAGATGGCCAGGGAGCTGTCGGCCCTGGCGGGGATCATCGCCGACAACAGCACGGCCGCGCTCTCCTTCAAGGACCGCAAGGCGGCGGAGGAGACCCTGTCCACGCTGGCGGCCAAGGAGCAGATCGTCGCCGCGGCGCTGTTCGACACGCGCGGGGTCCTGTTCGCGCGGTACCTGAGGGCCGGGACGGCGCCCGGGGAGGTCCCGGACAGCCCGGAGGAGGCGGGGTACCGGTTCGAGTCCGGGCGCCTGGTCCTGTTCGCCCCGGTCCAGATGGACCGGGAGCGGATCGGCACCGTCTTCCTGCAGTCGGACCTCAGCGTGATGGCCGCGCGCCTCAAGCGCTACACCGCCATCGTGGTGATGGTCATGGCGGCCTCCTCGATCCTGGCGCTGCTCCTCGCCTCCCGTCTGCAGGGCGTGATTTCCGGCCCGATCCTCGAGCTGGTGGGGACGACCCGCGAGGTCGCCGCCGAGAAGAACTATGCCGCGCGCGCCGTGCGCCGGAGCCGCGACGAGTTCGGGCTCCTGATCGACGGCTTCAACGACATGCTCGCGCAGATCCAGGAACGCGATCGCGCCCTGGAATCGGCCCGCGAAGCCCTGGAGCGGCGCGTCATCGAGCGCACCCGCGAGCTGCAGCAGCAAGTCTCCTACATCCAGCTGCTGCGCACGGTGGCGGCCCTGGCCAACGAGACCTCGACCATCGAGGAGCCCCTGCAGCACTGCCTGGACGCCGTGTGCGAGCTGACGGGCTGGCCGGTCGGCCACGTCTACGCGCGCTCCTCCGAAGCCCACGAGGTGCTCGTCCCGCTGGACATCTGGCACCTGGACGATCCAAAGCGCTTCGAGGCCTTCCGCCGCGCGACCGCGACGACGCCGCTCAGGCGCGGTGAAGGGCTGCCGGGCCGCGTCATGGAGACGGGGAAGGCGGCGTGGATCGTCAACGTCCAGGAGGAGCCGAGTTTCCCGCGAGGCAGGGAGGCGTCCGACATCGGCGTCCGTGCCGCCTTCGGCTTCCCCGTCCTGGTCGCCGGGGAGGTCGCCGCGGTCCTGGAGTTCTTCTCCGCCAGCGTGATGGACCGGGACGACCGGCTGCTCGAGGTCATGGCGCAGGTCGGCTCGCAGCTCGGCCCGGTCATCCAGCGCCGCCGGGCCGAGGAGTCGCTCCGGCAGAGCGAGGAGAAATACCGTTCCCTGGTCGCCAACATCCCGGACGTGACCTGGACCTCGGACTCCGCCGGGCACACCCTGTTCATCAGCCCGAACGTCGAGACGGTCTACGGGTACACGCCGGAGGAGATCCGCTCCGACCCCGGCCTGTGGTTCGGGCGCATCCACCCCGAGGACGTCCAGCGCGTGCGCGCCGCCTACGGCGATCTGTTCGAGCGCAACTTCAAGTTCGAGGTGGAATACCGCATCCAGCGCAAGGACGGCGAGTGGATCTGGCTGTACGACCGGACGCTCGGGTCGTACCAGAAGAACGGCGTCGCCTACGCCGACGGCATCTTCGCCGACGTCACCGTGCGCAAGCAGGCGGAGCTGGAGCTGCAGAAGGCCAAGGCCGCGGCGGAGCAGGCCAGCCAGGCGAAGAGCGAGTTCCTGGCCAACATGAGCCACGAGATCCGGACGCCGATGAACGGCATCATCGGCATGACCGATCTGCTCCTCGACAGCCGCCCGAACCACGAGCAGCGCGAGTACCTCGAGCTGGTGAGGAGCTCGGCCGACGCGCTCATGGTCCTGATCAACGACATCCTGGATTTCTCGAAGATCGAGGCCGGCCGGCTGGATCTCGACCCGATCGATTTCGGCCTGCGCGACTGCCTGGACGAGGCGATGCGCATCCTGGCCGTGCGGGCGCACGCCAAGGGCCTGGAGCTCGCCTGCCACGTCCTGCCCGACGTGCCGGACGCGATGGTGGGCGATCCCGGCCGCCTGCGCCAGGTCCTGATCAACCTGGTCGGCAACGCGATCAAGTTCACCGACGCGGGCGAGGTGGTCGTGCGCGTCGAGTCGGATGCCGTGTCGGGAGACCGGGCCCACCTGAGGTTCGCGGTGTCCGACACCGGGATCGGCATCCCGCGCGACAAGCACGGCGCCATCTTCGAGGCCTTCACGCAGGCGGACGGCTCGACCACCCGCAAGTACGGCGGCACGGGCCTGGGCCTGACCATCTCCTCGCAGCTCGTGGAGCTCATGGGAGGCCGGATCTGGGTGGAGAGCGAGGTCGGCCGGGGCAGCACCTTCCACTTCACGGCGCGCCTCGGACTGCAGGCGGGGAGCACCAGGCTCCCCGAGACGACGCCGCCCGAGGAGCTGATGGGCCTGCCGGTCCTGGTGGTCGACGACAACGCCACCAACCGTCGGATCATGGAGGAGCTGTTCCTCGGCTGGCGCATGGAACCGACGACGGTGGACGGCGGCCGGGCGGCCCTCGCCGCTCTCGTGACGGCGGCGCGCGCCCGGCGGCCGTTCCGCCTGATCATCCTGGACTGCAACATGCCCGACATGGACGGCTTCGCCGTGGCCGAGGCGATCCACGACAATCCGGATCTGGCCGGCCTGAGCCTGATCATGCTGACCTCCGGCGGGCAGCGCGGCGAGGCGGCGCGCTGCCGCAAGGCGGGGATCGCGGCCTACCTCACCAAGCCGACGCGCCGCTCGGAGCTCCTCGACGTCGTCATGACCGTCCTGAGCCCCTCGCCGGCGGGCAAGGGGACGTCGCTGATCACGCGTCACTCCCTGCGTGAAAAGCGCCGACGGCTGCGCATCCTGCTGGTCGAGGACAACGCCGTGAACCGGGCGGTGGCGGTCCGCATGCTCGAGCGGCGCGGCCAGTCGGTCACCATCGCGCGGCACGGCAAGGAGGCCCTCGACATCCTGAGCTCGAACACCTTCGACGTGGCGCTCATGGACCTGCAGATGCCGGAGATGGGCGGGCTCGAGGCCACCGCGGCGATCCGCGCCCGGGAGCGGGAGACGGGACTGCACCTGCCGATCATCGCCATGACCGCGCACGCCATGAAGGGGGACCGCGAGGAATGCCTGGCGGCCGGGATGGACGGCTACGTGTCGAAGCCGATCCAGGCCGACCAGGTCTTCGAGGTCCTCGATGCCGTCGTGGCCGCGCGCGGCACCGTGGCCATCCCGCCGGCCGCCCAGGCCGCGCGGAAGGGACCGGACCTCATCGACCGGGACGCGCTCATGTCCCGGCTGGACGGCGACGGGCGGCTCCTGGCCGAGATCGTCGATCTCTTCCTCCAGAGCTCGCCCCAGCTCGTGCGCGACATCAGGAAGGCGCTGGCGGCGCGCGATCGCAAGGGGCTGCAGCGCGCGGCCCACACCCTCAAGGGCGCGGTCGGCAACTTCGGCGCCAGGACGGTCTGGGCGGCGGCCCTCAAGATGGAAAAGATCGGCCAGAGTGGTAACCTGTCGCAGGGGCGGCAGGCCCTTTCGGTCCTGGAAAAGGAGCTGAGCCGCCTGCGCAAGGAACTCGTCCGGATGGCGGAGGGACATGCAGCATGAAGATCCTGATCGCCGAAGACGACGCCGTATCGCGCCGCGTGCTCGAGGCCACGCTCGTGAAGTGGGGTTTCGAGGTGGTCACGACGACCGCCGGCGGGGAGGCCTGGGCCGCCATCTCCGCGGCCGGCGCCCCGAAGCTCGCGATCCTCGACTGGATGATGCCCGGGCTGGACGGGCTGGAGATCTGCCGCCGCGCCCGGCAGAGACCGGACGCGCCCCCTCTGCACATCATTCTCCTCACCGCCCGCGGCCGCAAGGAGGACGTCATCGCGGGACTGCAGGCGGGGGCCGACGACTACGTGACCAAGCCGTTCGACCACGAGGAGCTGCGCGCCCGCGTCCAGGTCGGCGTGCGGATCATCGAGCTGCAGGCCGCGCTCGCCGTCCGCGTCGGCGAGCTCGAGGACGCGCTGACCAGGGTCCGCCAGCTGCGCGGGCTGCTGCCGATCTGCTCCTACTGCAAGAAGATTCGTGACGACAAGAACTACTGGCAGCAGGTGGAGCAGTACGTCGGGGCGCATTCCGACGTGCAGTTCAGCCACGGCATCTGCCCCGACTGCTACCAGAAGGTCGTCGAGCCTCAGCTCGACGAGGTCATGAAGAGCAAGGAACAGCCCGGCCCCGCCGAGAAGAAGCGCCGCGCGTAGGAGCCGGCCGAATACCCGGACAGGCTCCTGGGCCGACCCTCAGCCTCCCGCACGTCCCGTTGTAGGATCCCCGCGTGGATCCCCTCACCCTGCTCGACGATGCATGCCGGACGAGGCGCACGCTGGCCATCGTCTGCGGCGGCGAGCGATCCGGATACGAGGGCCTGCGGGACCTGGCGCTGGCCGCGGGGCGGCATCTCGAGTCCCTGGGGGCCCGGCCGGGCGACCGCGTCGCGGCCCTCTTTCCGAACTGCCACCTGTACCTGGCCGTCTACTTCGCCGCCCTGCTGCGCCGCTTCGTCCTGGTGCCGTTGAACGTCCGCCTGTCGGAGCGCGAGGTGCGCGCCATCCTGGAGCACAGCGGGGCACGCCTCCTGATCGGCGATCCGGCGCTCGCCGGGCCGCTGATTGCGGAAGGAGGGCAGGAGGCGCAAGGCTGGATCGCAGGCCCGACCGGCGTCACCGGGGCGGGGGCGACGGAGCATGCGGGGACGGACGCCGCGCATCTCTATTACACCAGCGGCACGACGGGCCGTCCGAAGGGGGTGGTGCTGACGCTCCACAACCTGGCCGCGCACGTCGACATGACGCTGCGCGAGCTGAGGTTCGGCGCCGGCGACGCCTGGCTCCACGCCGCCCCGATGTTCCACCTCGCGGACGCCTGGGCGATCTGGACGGCGACCGCCGCCGGGGCCGCCCACGTCCTCCTGCCGCGCTTCGAGGCGGGCGCCGCCTTCGATCTGATCGAGGCGCACGGCGTGACGGTGACCAACCTGGTGCCGACCATGCTGCGGGGGCTGGTCGCCGAAGGGGAATCGCGCGGCCGCCGGCTGCGCACCCTGCGCCTTCTCCTGAGCGGCGGGGCTCCGATCGATCCCGGCCTGGTGGCGCGCGTCTCCTCGCACCTCGGATGCGACTACGCCCAGACCTACGGCCTGACCGAGACCTCGCCGTTCCTGACCTTCTCCCTGCCTCGCGAGGGGGAGCCGCCCCTCCTGCCCGACGAGGGAACGCGGGCGCGCGCGAGGACCGGCCGCGCGGCGCGGGGCGTCGAGCTGCGGGTCGTCCGGCCGGCCGGCGCCGCCTCCTTCGCGGACGTGCCGGCGGACGACCGCACAGTCGGCGAGGTGATCGCGCGCGGGGCCACCGTCACGCCGGGCTACTGGCGCGACGCCGAGGCCACGCGCGAAGCGTTCCAGGGAGGGTGGTTCCACACGGGGGACCTGGCGACCCTCGATGCCCGCGGATCGATCCAGCTCGTCGATCGCCTCAAGGACGTGATCATCTCGGGCGGGGAGACCGTCTACAGCACCGAAGTCGAGAACGTCCTGTACGAGCACCCGGACGTGCGGGAGGCCGCGGTCTTCGGCGTTCCCGACGAGACCTGGGGGGAATCGGTGCGGGCCGCGGTCGTCCTGAAGGGGGAGGGCGCCGCGCGGGCGGAGGATCTCGTCCCGTTCTGCCGGGCCCGGCTGGCCCACTACAAGTGCCCGCGCGCCGTCGACGTCCTCGACGCCCTGCCGCGCACCGGCTCCGGCAAGATCGACAAGAAGTCGCTCCGGGAGCCCTGGTGGCGGGGACGGCCCCGCCGCATCAACTGACTCACCCAGGCGGGGGATCGCCGCGCAGGAAGCGGCCGGCCTCCTCGAACGAGGCGGACTGCCGGCAGGGGGGCAGGGACTCGAGGAACACCTGGCCGTACGGCCGGGTCCTCAGCCTCGGATCGAGGACGGCGACCACACCCCGATCGTCCCGGCTACGGATCAGCCGGCCGAATCCCTGCCGGAAGGTGAGGATCGCCTCGGGCAGGGTGTCCTCCTGGAACGGATCCCCTCCGCGGCTCCTGATCGCCTCGGCGCGCGCCTCGGCCATCGGATGGCCCGGCACCTCGAACGGCAGCCGCGTGATCACGACCAGCCGCAGGGCGTCCCCGGGCACGTCGACCCCCTGCCAGAAGGTCATCGTGCCGAGCAGCACGCCCCGGCGCGTCAGCCGGAACTTCTCGAGGACGGACGAGGCCTGCCCCGGCTCGTGGCGGAAGAGCTCGAGCCCCGCGAGGTCCGGATCGTGCCGGAGCTCCGCGTGCACGCGCCTCAGGAGCGCGTACGATGTGAAGAGCAGGAAGGCCCCGCCGCCGGAGGCGAGGAGCAGCCGGCGGCACTCGGCCTGCACCCCCTCCGCGAACCCCTGCGGGTCCGACCCCGGATCGGGCAATCCCCCGGGGAGGTACAGGAGGGCCTGCTTCTCGAAGTCGTAGGGGGAGCCGAGGATGGTCTCATCGGCCGCCGCGACGCCGAGACGGCGGCGCAGGTGCGAAAGCGTCCCGCCGGCCGCCAGCGTGGCCGAGGTCAGCACGACCCGGCGCGCGTCCTCGAACAGGCGCGGGCGAAGGACGTGGGCCACCTCGATCGGGGCGACGCGCAGGGTGGCTCCCTCGTGCCGCGGGGCGCATTCCACCCAGTAGACGGCGTCCGGGACGCGCTGCTCGAGGAACTCCGTCACCCGGTCGCGCAGGTCGCGCGCCCGGGAGCCGAGGGAGGCCAGCGCCAGCGCCTCGTCCGGATCCGCGTCGCGCTCTTTCTCGTGGAGCGCCTCCTCCAGCTCGGTCAGCGGCGCGCGCAGGCGGTTGGCCACGGCGCCGGGGGCGCGCACCCGGACCAGGGGCGCGTGCCCGGCCGTTCCCTCGGGAGGCGAGGAGTCTCTCTGCGCGCCCAGCCCGAGGGAGCGCAGCTCCGCGAAGAATTCCCGGGCCGCCTCCTCGAGACGCGGGACGATCGCGGGAACGGGGCCGGGCCCGGCCGCCGGGGCCCCCCTGGCCGGGCGCCGGGGACGCCGCCCCCGCCTCCCGTCGCCGAGGTCGCGCAGCAGGTTCCCCACGGAGCGGTCCGAGACGCTGAAGCCGAATTGCGCCGTGACCGACTCCTCGACCCGGTGGGCCTCGTCCAGGATCACGACCGAGTGCGGCGGCAGGATCCGCCCTCCCGACTTGAGATCGAGAAAGAACAGCGCGTGGTTGACGATCAGCAGGTCGGCATCGCGCGACCGGGCCAGGTCCCGGCGGTACAGGCAGCCCTCCCAGTACGGTCCGCGCGCCCCCTGGCAGATCTCGCGGTCGCGTCGCACCCGCTCCCAGATCGCGTCCGGGACGGGAAACGGGATCTCCGAGCGCAGCCCCGTCGGGGCGCTCTGGGCGTGGCGGCCGAGCGCCTCGAGGATTTCGGCGGACTTCGGCTCGACCAGGTCGCCGCTCGAGAGCGCCGACTCGCCCAGGCGCTGCACGCAGAGGTAGTTCTCCGATCCCATCAGCAGAGCGTGGCGGAAGGCGACGCCGGCGGGCTCCAGGGCGCGCTCCAGGAACGGCAGGTCCTTGCGCGCGAGCTGCTCCTGCAGGGCGCGGGTGTGGGTCGAGACGATGACGCGCCGCTCCTCGTGAGGCAGGGAGCGGTCGCGCGTGGCGTAGAGGATCGCGGGGACCAGGTACGCCAGCGACTTTCCGATGCCGGTGCCGGCCTCGATCAGGAGATGCCGCCCCGAGGCGAGCGCCGCGGCCACGTCCTGCGCCATCCGCGCCTGCTGCGGGCGCGGCTCGAAGGAGGGGAGCGCCCGGGCCAGCGGGCCGCCCGGCGCGAACATCCCGGCCACCTCGGAGATCACCGGCGGGTCCTCCATCGGGGAGCGGTCCGCGCGTCCCGGGTCAGTTCATCTGCGGGACCAGGCGCTTCATCTCGTCCAGCCTGGTCCGGATCTGGGGCGCGTCGGGGGCGTCGGGGGCGAGGCTCAGGTACCGGTCCAGGTCGGCGGCCGCCTCGGCGATGAGGGCGAGCCGGTAATGGATCAGCCCGCGATCGCGGAGCGCGTCCGGCCGGTCCGGCTCGAGGCACAGGATCAGCTGCTGGATCCTCAGGGCCATGTGGAATTCGCGCCGCTGCTGGTAGATCCCCTTGAGGTTGTTGAGCATCCTCTCGAGGATCTCGCGGTTGCTCGCCCGCCTGAGGAATTCGGGGCGGTACTCCAGCTGCCCCTTGTACATCTCCACAAGGAGGGCGCGGCAGTCCTCCTCGGTCATCAACCGGCCGCGATTGAACGGGTCGATGAGGATGTCCGGCGATCCCGACACGCCCCCCAGGCGCACCAGGAAGTGGCCGGGGAAGGCGACCCCCGCGAGCGGGCAGCCGATGCGCCTCCCGACCTCGAGATAGACGGTGGACAGGGAGATGGGGATTCCGACCCGGCGGTCCAGGACGTCGTTCAGGAAGGAATTGCGCGGGTCGAAGTACTCCTCGCGGTTCCCCTGGAAGCCCATCTCCTCGAACAGGAGGCGGTTCAGGTGGGCCACCCGGCTGCGCGGTCCCTCTCCGTCCTTCAGCCGCGGCGAGATGTCGGCGGCCATCGCGTCGAGCCGGGACAGGTAGCGCCCCACATCGAGGTCGGGGTATTCCTCGCGCGCGATGAGCAGGGAGGCGTGCCCCAGATCGATCGCATCGTCCGGCAGCGCGACGAGCGCGGCAAATGCCTTGCGGCTGTCTCTTGGATCCACCATGATGGCCCGCGACTATTCTAGTATGAGCGGCATGACCCTGGCCGCGCCCCGCGCCCTCAGCCTCTACTACCTGGCCTCCTTCGCCGTCCTGGGGGTCTACATCCCGTACTTCAACCTGTATCTCGCGGCGCTGGGGTTCTCGGGCCTCCAGATCGGGATGCTGAACCTTCTCCTGCCCCTGACCATGGTCCTGATGCCCGCCCCCGGCGGCATGCTGGCCGACCGTCTCGGGCGAAGGCGCGGACTGGTCATCGCGTCGGGCCTCCTGTCGCTCGCCGCCTTCACCTTGATGCTGGCCGCCCGGACCTTCGCGGCCGCCGCCCTGGTGATCGCCGCCTACGCGGCGCTGCGCGCCCCGGCCCTGCCGCTGGTCGAGGCCACGGCGATGGAGGTCTCGGCGGCGGGCGGGCCGCCGTACGGCCGGATGCGTGCCTGGGGGTCGCTCGCCTTCATCGTCACGGCGCTCGCGGCGGGACCGCTGGTCGGCAGCATGGGAGAGCGCGTGGCCCTGCACCTGATGATCCTGCTCCTGGCGTTCCAGGTCCTGGCGGCCGTCCTCCTGCCGGCGGAGACGCCGCGACCCCGGCCCGCGGGCGGCGCTTCGGATCTCGGCCGCTTTCTGCGGCGGCCGGCGGTCCTGTACTTCCTCCTGGCCTCCATCCTGATCCAGGCGGCCCACGGGCCGTACTACGTCTTCTACAGCATCCATCTGAAGGCCTGCGGCTACAGCCCGCGCGCCATCGGCGTCCTGTGGGGGCTCTCGGTGGCCTGCGAGATCGTCGCGATGCTCCTGATGCCCCGCATCCTCGGCCGGTGCGGGACGCTTCCGGTTCTGGGGGCCGCGGCGCTCCTGGCGGCGGTCCGTTTCTCCATCTGCGCGCTGAGCGCGGCGCCCGGGGCCATGATCGTCGCGCAATCGCTGCACGCCGCCACGTATGCCGCCTTCCACGTGGCGGCGGTGACGCACACGCACCACCTGTTCGGGCCGGAGCGGCGCGCCAGCGGCCAGGCGATCTACGTGTCGGCCGCCTACGGCATCGGCAACATCCTCGGGATGCTCTCGAGCGGCGTCCTGTTCGACCGCACGAGCATGTCGGTCCTGTTCGCCGGGGCGGCGGTCGTGGCCCTGGCGGCCGGGGGCTCGGTGATCGCGGCGGGACGGAGTGATCCGATCCCCCCGGCGGCGATGTAAAATGACCGGATGAATCTCGAGCGCGCGGCGCGGCGCCCCACCGTCCGGATCGGGCACAGCCCGGATCCGGACGACGCCTTCATGTACTACGGGCTGGCCTCCGGCAGGGTCCCGACGGGCCCCTACGAGGTGGAGCAGGTCCTCAAGGACATTGAAAGCCTCAACCGCCTGGCGCTCGAGGGGAGCATCGAGGTCACGGCCGTCTCGATCCACGCCTACGCCTACCTGGCGGATCGTTACCTCCTTCTGCCCTGCGGCGCGAGCATGGGGGACGGCTACGGGCCGATCGTGGTCACGCGCGCTCCCGCGCCGGCCGACGCCCTCAAACGGATGACCATCGCCATTCCCGGCCGGCTGACCACCGCCGCCCTGGCGCTCCGGCTCGCCCTCGGGGACGTGCGCACCGAGGTCCTGCCGTTCGATCGCATCCTGCCCGCCGTTTCGGCCGGCGAGGTGGAGGCCGGCCTCCTGATCCACGAGGGGCAGGTGACGTTCGCGCAATCCGGCGTGCACAAGGCGCTCGACCTGGGGGCGTGGTGGAAGATGCGGACCGGCCTGCCGCTGCCGCTGGGCGGGAACATCATCCGCCGCGACCTCGGTCCCCGGGCCATCGCCGAGATCGGCGCGTTCTTCAGGGACAGCATCGTGTTCGGGCTCGCGCATCGCGGGGAGGCGCTGACCTACGCGATGGACTTCGGCCGCGGGATCGGCCGGCCGCTCGCCGATCGCTTCGTCGGCATGTACGTCAACGACTTCACGCTCGACTACGGGCCGGCCGGCCGGCGGGCCATCGACGAGCTCCTCATGCAGGGCCACGCGGCCGGCATCATCCCGCATCGCGCCGCCGTCGAGTTCGCCGAACTGCCGGCATGACCAGGGCGGTCGCCCCCGCCGGCCCCGCCGCCGAGTACCGCGCCGCGCGCGCCGACGCCGTCCTCGCCGATCGGACCGATCTCGGCCGCCTGGAGATCACCGGGAAAGACGCCGCGGATCTCCTGCACCGCCTCACCACCAACGACGTGCGCGGCCTCGCCGCGGGGCAGGGGACCGCCGCCGCCTTCGTCACGAACAAGGGGCGGCTCGTCGACCTGGTCACGCTGCACCACCTCGGCGATCGCCTTTTCTGCCTCACCGGTCCGGGACGAAGCGCCGCCGTCGCCGCCTACATCGACCGCTACACGTTCCGGGAAGACGTCAAGGTCCTGGACCTGGGCGGGTCGCACGGCACGATCGGGCTCTACGGCGCCCGCGCCGCGGAGCGGGCCGCGGCCCTGTTCGGAGCGGAGGCGGCGGGGCGGCCGCTGCACCATGCGACGACCGTCGGGTTCGAGGGCCTGTCCGCCATCCTGGCGCGATCCTTCCCGCTGGGCGGCGACGCGTATCACCTGACCGCGGAGGCCGGGGCCCTCGCCGCGCTCCAGAGCGCCATCCTGGAACGGTCTCCCGGGCTCCTCGTGGCGGGGCCCGCGTGCCTCGAGGCGCTCCGCATCGAGGCCGGCCTCCCCCTCGCCGGCCACGAGATCACCGAGGAGTACAACCCGTGGGAGGCGCGGCTCCAGGACGCCATCTCGCTCAACAAGGGGTGCTACGTCGGCCAGGAAGTGATCGCCCGCCTGAACACCTACAGGAAGGTGTCGCGCTGTCTCGTCCGCCTCGAGCTCCGGGATGGCTCGCCGGCGCCCGGATCGCGGATCGAGGTCGGGGGGGAGTCGATCGGCTCCCTGACCAGCGTGGCCGCGATTCCGGGCGAGGACCGCGTGGTGGCCCTGGGGTACGTGCGGGACGAGGATGTCGGCCGCGAGGAGGTCCAGGTGACCGGCGGCGCGGGGCGCGTCCGTGCCAGCGTCCTGGGCCCGGCGCGATGAGGCGCGCCGCCCTCCTGCTGATCGGTCACGGCAGCCGCGTGGCCGCGGCCAATCGCCTCCTGCGCGACATGGCACGCGGACTCCGCGCCGTCTTTCCCGGGCGCATCGTCGAGATCGCCTACCTCGAGGCGGCTCGCCCGGACATCCGGACGGCGATCGATCGCTCCGTCGCCCGGGGGGCGAGCCGCATCCTGATCGTCCCTTATTTCCTGTACCTCGGCGGGCACGTCCGCCGCGACCTCCCGAAGGCGGCCGCCGCGGCGCGAAGGCGGCACAAGGGCCTCGAGGTCCGGATCGCGCCGCATCTCGGCCTGGATCGGCGCCTGCTGGCGATCGTGGCCGATCGATCCCGCAAGGGGCTCCGCGCCTGTCGCTGGCCCTGAAGTGTTATGATGTCCGGCCCTTTGCGGGTGGCCCCTCTGCCGGAGGCGCGCCCGCCGGGCGCCGGACGGGGGAGACGAGGAGCGGCATGAGCGTCAAGGACGTGGTGATTCTCGGATCGGGATGCGCCGGGCTGACGGCGGCGGTCTATGCGGCGCGCGCCAACCTGAAGCCCGTGCTCATCGACGGCCACGAAGCGGGCGGGCAGCTGAGCATGACCACCGACGTCGAGAACTTCCCGGGGTTTCCCGAGGGGATCCTCGGCCCCGCGCTGATCGAGAACATGCGCAAGCAGGCGGGGCGCTTCGGCACGGAGTACCTGACCGGGGCCGCCACGGCCGCCGACCTGTCCCGCCGGCCGTTCCGGCTGACGATCGCCGGCCACGGCGAGATCCAGTGCAAGACCCTCATCGTGGCGACCGGGGCCTCGGCGCGCATGCTCGGTCTCGAGTCCGAGCGCCGCCTCCTGGGGCACGGCGTATCGACCTGCGCCACCTGCGACGGGTTCTTCTTCAAGGAGAAGGAGCTGGTGGTCGTCGGCGGGGGAGACTCGGCGATCGAGGAGGGGACCTTCCTGACCAAGTTCGCGCGCCGCGTGACCATCGTCCACCGTCGCGATTCGCTGCGCGCCTCCAAGATCATGCAGGACCGGGCCCGCAGGAACCCCAAGGTGGCGTTCCTCTGGGATACCGCGGTGGAGGAGGTCCTCGGCAAGGACAAGGTCGAGGGGGTCAGGCTGCGCAACCTGAAATCGGGCGAGCAGACCGTGAAGACGATCGACGGCCTGTTCGTGGCCATCGGGCACACTCCCAACACCGCCATCTTCAAGGGGCAGCTCGATCTCGACAAGGCCGGCTACATCGTCACCCACCAGGGAAGCCGGACGAGCGTCCCGGGCGTCTTCGCCGCCGGGGACTGCCAGGACCACGTCTATCGTCAGGCGATCACGGCCGCCGGGAGCGGCTGCATGGCCGCCATCGACGCGGAGAGGTTCCTCGAGTCCGAGGGACACTGACCGCCGGCCGTCCCGGAGGGGCCCGTGGGCGATCTGCTGGATGAGCTTCTGGAATCGATCGAACGGGCCATCGTGGTCCTCAAGGCCCGCCCCGAGGCGCGCTACGCCTCCGACATCGAGAACCTCATGCGCGTCAAGCGCATCCTCCACGGGCTGGACCCGGAGGAGATCGAAGCCCTTCTGGAAGACGACGACGAAGAGGAGTAGTCACCCGCGGGGTTGAGGCTGGTGCCGGAGGCGGGATTTGAACCCGCATGCCTTTTGGGCGCCACCCCCTCAAGATGGTGTGTCTGCCAGTTCCACCACTCCGGCACGAAACTGCGAAGGTCTTATTTCGGGGCCGGGCTTGCCGCCGGCGCGGGCGCCGCGCCCGGTTCCGCCGGGGCCTGCTCCTGGGGCGCCGGGGTCGCGGGCGCCGACTTGGCCGCGGGGGCCGATTCGTCGAGCACCGAGCCCCCGCCCCGCCTCGACCCGATCAGGGCGAGGCCGAGCGAGGTCATCATGAACAGGACGGCCGCGATGGTGGTCGCCTTGGTCAGCACGGTGGCCGCGCCGCGGCTGCCGAGGGCGGTCTGGCTCCCGCCACCCCCGAAGGCGCCGGCCAGATCGGCCGCCTTGCCGCTCTGCAGAAGGACCACCATGATCAGGATGAAACAGACGATGACGTGCAGGATGATCAGCGCGATTTCCATGCTTGGACTCCGCCTCCCCCGATGAAGACGCCTACCCTAGCACACCGGGCCGCCGAGCGGCAATCCCGGGACTTGTGAACGGGTCCAGGCGACCTGCGGCGGGGGGCCTCAGCGAAACGCGGTGATGCGGGCGAACTCCTCGACTTTCAGCGACGCGCCGCCCACCAGCGCCCCGTCCACGCCCGGCGTGCGCATCAGCTCGTCGACGTTCGACGCGGTCACGCTCCCGCCGTAGAGAATGCGGATGGCGGTGCCCGCCTCGCCGAACAGCCGCGCCAGCTCGCGGCGGATCAGGTCGTGCATCTCGGCCGCCTGGGCCGGGGTCGCGGCCTTGCCGGTGCCGATGGCCCAGACCGGCTCGTAGGCGATCTGCAGGCGGGACGCCGCGCCATGGGCCAGCCCCTCGAGGCCGCGGGCCAGCTGCGTCTGCACGACCGTGGCGGCCTTTCCCGAGTCCCGCTCCATCTCGTCCTCTCCCACGCACAGGACCGGCTGGAGCCCGCAGCGCAGGGCGGCGGCCACCTTGCGGGAGGCGGCGCGATCGGTCTCCTCGAGATGCCGGCGCCTCTCGGAGTGCCCCACCAGGACGTAGGTCACGCCGGCCTCCTGCAGCATCGGCCCCGAGATCTCGCCGGTGTAGGGGCCCTGGTCCTCCCAGAAGAGGTTCTGCGCCGCCAGGAGGATCGGGCCCCCCTTCAGGAGGGGCGCGATCGCACCCAGGGCGGTGAACGGGGGGGCCAGGGCGACCTCCCGGTCGGGGGCGGACTTCAGCCGTGGCAGGAGCAGGCGCGCGAACGCCAGGGCGTCCGAGTTCGTCAGGTTCATCTTCCAGTTGCCGATCAGGAGACGGCGCGCGGGGCCCCTCACCGGCTTCTCCCCGCGTCCGGGGCGGCATCGGCCAGCGCGACGACACCGGGGAGGTCGACCCCGGACAGGAACTCGAGCGAGGCGCCGCCGCCCGTCGACAGGTGCGTGAACCGCGGGGCCAGCCCCAGGCGGTTCACGGCGGCGATCGAGTCCCCTCCTCCCACCACCGTGAAGGCCGGTGCGGCCGCGATGGCGCGGGCGACGGCCGCGGTCCCCTCGTCGTACGGCGGCACCTCGAACAGCCCGAGCGGGCCGTTCCAGAACACGGTGCGCGCCCCTGCGATCTCGGCGGCGTAGGCCGCGCGCGTCTGCGGCCCGACGTCCAGGCCGACCAGGCCGTCCTCGATCTCGGGGCCCGGCGTGGTCCGGGACGGCGCGCCGGGCTCGGGGGAGCGGGCCACGACGTGGTCCAGGGGGAGCCGGACGCGGACGCCCGAGCTCTTGCCGCGGGTCAGGATGGTCTCGGCGTGATCGAGACGATCCGCCTCGAACCGCGAGCCGCCGATCGGCACGCCGCGCGCCTTCATGAACGTGTAGGCCATGGCGCCGCCGATCAGGATGGCGTCCACCTTGTCGATCAGGTTCAGCATGAGATCGATCTTGTCCGAGACCTTCGCCCCCCCGAGGACCGCCACGTAAGGCTTGTCCGGGCTCTCCCGCAGTCGGGTCAGGGCCTGGATCTCGGCGTCCATCAGGAGGCCCGAGGCGGCGGTCTTGATGTGCCGCGTGATGCCGACGACCGAGGCGTGGGCCCGGTGGGCCGTCCCGAACGCGTCGTTGACGTACAGCTCGGCGAGGGACGCCAGGCGGCGCGCGAACCCGTCCTCGTTCGCCTCCTCCTCGGGGTGGAACCTCAGGTTCTCGAGGAGGAGCGTCTCCCCGGCGCGGAGCGCCCCGGTCCTCTTCGCCGCCTCCTCTCCGACGCAGTCGTCCGCCATCCGCACCGTCGCCCCCAGGAGCTTCGCGAGGTGCGCCGCCACCGGCCCGAGACTCATGCCGGGGACGACCCTGCCCTTCGGCCGTCCGAGGTGCGAGGCGACGATGGGAAGTCCCCCGCGATCGAGGATCAGCTTCAGGGTGGGGAGAGAGGCCCGGATGCGCGTGTCGTCCGCCACGCCCCCGTCCTTGAGCGGCACGTTGAAATCGACGCGGACGAACACCTTCCTGCCGCGGACGTCCAGGTCGCGCACGGACATCTTGCGCATCGTCATCCCTGGGGCCTCCCGGCGCCGCGGTGCATGTGGCGCACGAGATCGGCCAGGCGCTGCACGTAGCCGCTCTCGTTGTCGTACCAGGCGAAGACCTTGAGAAACGTCCCCCCGTCCAGCGTCAGGAGGGGCAGGTCGATCACCGCGGAATGCGTGTCCCCCAGGAAATCGATCGACACCAGCTCCTCGTCGGAGAGCCCCAGGATGCCCCTCAGGTCCCCGTCCGCTGCCTGGCGGAACGCGGCGCGCACCGACCCGAGGTCCGTGCTCCTCCTGAGGACGATCGTCAGATCGAGGATCGACACGGCCGCCGCGGGGACGCGCACCGCCAGGCAGTGCACCCGCCCGGCGAGCTCGGGGAGGACCTGGCCGATGGCGGCGGCCGCGGTCGTCGACGTGGGGATCATCGACATTCCTGCGGCCCGGGCGCGGCGCGGATCGGTGTGCGGCGCGTCGACCAGCACCTGGTTGTTCGTATAGCAGTGCACCGTGGTCATCGCCGCCCGGTCGATCCCGAAGCTCCGCTGCATGACCGAAAGGATCGCCGCCATGGCGTTGGTGGTGCACGAGGCGTTCGACAGGACCTTGTGGCGGCCCGGATCGAAGAGGTGATGATTGACGCCGTAGCACACCGTCAAGTCGGCGTCGGCGGACGGGGACGTGATGACGACCCTCGGCGCGCCGGCCTCGAGGTGCCCGGCGGCCTGGGCACGCGTCACGAACCGGCCGGTCGCCTCGAGCACGATGTCCACGCCGTTCCACGGGATCGCCCCCGGCTCGGCGCTTCGCGTGCAGCGGATGGTCCGGCCGCGCGCGACGATCCCCCCTTCCCGGGCGGCGACCTCGACCCCCAGCCGGCCCGCGAGGGAGTCATGGCGCAGGAGGTGCGCCAGGATCCCCGCCCCGGCCAGGTCGTTCACGGCGACGACCTCCAGGTCGTCCCGCGAGAGCGCCATGCGCAGGAAGCCGCGCCCGATGCGGCCCAGGCCGTTGATGCCGATGCGGATCGCCACGCCCCCGTCCCCCGGAAAGGCCAAGTATATCCCGGGCCGCCGCCGCGATTCTTGACGCGCCGCGGGGGCGGCGTGTAGGATGCGCGACATCCCCGACAAGTCGAGACACATCGTGGTTATGGAGGCGCATTGATAAGGGACCCTCTGATGACCCTGGGACGCTCCGTGCTGGCGATCGCGTTCGCGACCGGCGCCCCTTCGGAAGGCTGCCTGGCGGCGCCGCCGGAGGACGCGGCGATCAGCCCGGCGCCGCAGCCGGCGGCGGCCCCCCGTCCCGAGTCGGGGCGGGAGTCGCGGCGCGCCGAGGTGCGGCTCCCCAAAGGGCGTGTCTTCAAGGCCGAGATCGCGGACACGCCGGAGCGCTGGGCGCGGGGCTACATGTACCGCCGCGAGGTGGGGGAGCACGACGCGATGGTGTTCGTCTTCCCCGCGCCGAGCTTCCACCCGTTCTGGATGAAGAACACGCTCGTCCCTCTCGACATCATCTGGATGGACGAGAAGGGAACCATCGTCCATCTCGAGGCCGGCGTGCCGCCGTGCAAGGCGGATCCGTGCCCGAGCTACGGCCCGTTGCGCATGGTGTCGAGCGTGCTCGAGGTGCGCGCCGGCACGGCGGTCGCCGAAGGCCTGCGGACGGGGGATCATGTGTCGATCACGATTCCGCAATCGGGCGACTGAAAATCGTCGTCGCGTCAGGAGGCCAACAGAGAGAATAAGCGGACCGTTTCGCCTTGACCCCCCGGCGAGTTCGCCGTAACTGACAGGGAACGACTCGGGGTATCAGGAGGTGACGATGAAGTTCTTCGCGAACATGCTCTTCGCGATCGCGTCCCTGGTTTTCGGGTTCTTCATGGGAGTGCGATACCAGGCGCGCGTGCACGGAGTGAACGAAGTGAGCGCCCTGGTGCAGGCTCAGAAGGGGAAGATCGACAGCCTGCGGGACCAGAACCAGCGGCTGCAGACCGTCATGCTGCTGCGCGACTTCCTCGAGAACGAGCGCATCCGGCTGCCGCAGGACACGGTGACCGACATCGCCGGATCGATCCACGCGGCGTCCGTGCGCTACAACCTGCCGCCCGAGATGATCCTGGCGGTCATCCGGATCGAGAGCGCCTTCGACATCAACGCCCTGTCGAACAAGGGGGCGGTCGGCCTGATGCAGATCCTCCCCTCGACGGCCCAGGAGATTGCCCGCGACCTGCGCATGGAATGGAGCGGCGAGCAGCTCCTGCGCAATCCGCAGGCGAACATCGAGATGGGCGCCTATTACCTGACCAAGATGATCAGCCAGTTCAACGACCTGTCGGTCGCCCTGGCCGCGTACAACAGCGGCCCCGGGAGGATCGCCGAGCTCAACCAGATGAAGGCCGACCTGCCGAGGGATTACGCCGAGAAGGTGCTCTCGCACTACACCCCCTGAGCCGGGGCCCCCGCTCCGGACGGACGTTCGAAACAGGGGTTGTCGCAGCGGGTCGCGGCGTTGACACCTTCCGGCGGGTGATGCTACCGTACGCCCTCCGTAGCGCCCGCCGCCACGCAAGCGGGCGGTGTGTGTGCCGGGGAGGCGCCGCGTGATCGAATACGCTCCCATCCTGATCTTCCTCGCCGTGGCCACGGCCTTTCCGGTGGTCACGCTGGTCGTCGCGCGCCTGCTGCGCCCCGCCCGGTACGACGCGGTCAAGTCGGAGGCCTACGAGTGCGGCGTGCCGCCGAGCGGTGAGGCGCGGGCCCGCTACCCGGTCCGCTTCTACGTCATCGCCGTGCTGTTCGTGGTGTTCGACGTCGAGACGATCTTCCTGTTCCCGTGGGCGGTGAAGATGCGCGCCCTGGGGATGTTCGGGCTCATGGAGATGATGGTCTTCCTCGGCATCCTGATCGTCGGGTACGCGTACGCCTGGAAGAAAGGAGCCCTGGAGTGGGCCTGATCGAGGGGCGGTTCGAGCACCCGAACATCATCACGACGACGGTGGACAAGCTCTACAACTGGGCGCGCAAGTCCGCCCTGTGGCCCATGTCGTTCGGGCTGGCCTGCTGCGCCATCGAGATGATGGCGACCGTGGCCTCGCGCTACGACATCGACCGGTTCGGCGCCGGGGTGTTCCGCGCCACGCCGCGCCAGTCGGACGTGATGATCGTCGCCGGCACCGTCTGCGAGAAGATGGCCCCCGTCATCAAAAGGCTGTACGACCAGATGCCGGACCCGAAGTGGGTCATCTCGATGGGCGCCTGCGCCACGTGCGGGGGGCCGTTCCCGACCTACAGCGTCGTGCAGGGGGTCGACCGGATCGTGCCGGTGGACGTGTACATCCCGGGCTGCCCGCCGCGGCCGGAGGCCCTCCTCTACGGCTTCCTCAAGCTTCAGGACAAGATCGACAAGATGACCGTGGCCGGGCGGCAGACCGCCTAGGAGCCGGTCCGAGTATTCGGCCGGGTCGCGCGCATGGGGCTTGCGGTTCGCAGACAAGGAGCGAGGAGGAGAGCGATGCGGGTCCATCGCCGACGACGAGCGACGCGGTATGCGG
>Ga0070694_100000244_pt1 | contig 28795 bp, 31 predicted proteins | sample KBSK1251metaG_FD_65470 | JGI IMG/M metagenome (GOLD analysis project Ga0070694, IMG submission 65470) | Corn, switchgrass and miscanthus rhizosphere microbial communities from Kellogg Biological Station, Michigan, USA - KBS K1-25-1 metaG | ecosystem: Host-associated > Plants > Roots >...
TGCTTCAGGATGCCGCCGATGTAGTAGAGGCAGGTCTTGGAGATGTCCGCGTAGCCGCCCCGCTCGTAGAAGAGATTCTTGCCGTTCTTCCAGATCGACTGGTGCGTGTGCATGCCGGAGCCGTTGTCCTGGAAGAGCGGCTTCGGCATGAACGTCGCGGTCTTGCCCCACTTCTTGGCGGTGTTCTTCGCACAGTACTTGTACCAGCACACCTTGTCCGCCATCTTGGTGAGCGTGTCGTAGCGCATGTCGATCTCGGTCTGCCCACCGGTCGCCACCTCGTGGTGATGCACCTCGACACGGACCCCGACCGACTCCAGCGCCAGCACCATGTCGGACCGGATGTCCTGGAACTGGTCCATCGGCGGCACCGGGAAGTAGCCCTGCTTGTAGCGGGGCTTGTAGCCGAGGTTCGGCCGGTCCGGCGTGCCCTCGGCGCCGCTGTTCCAGGCGCCCGCGGCGGAGTCGATGAAGTAGTAGCCGGAGTTGTAGGTCTGGTCGAAGCGGATCGAGTCGAAGAAGAAGAACTCCAGCTCGGGGCCGATGAAGATGGTGTCCCCGACTCCGCTCTTCTTGACGTACGCCTCCGCCTTCTGGGCCACGTAACGGGGATCGCGGGTGTAGGCCTTGCCCGAGATCGGGTCCTTCACGTTGCAGATCAGGACCATCGTCGGGACCGCGGTGAACGGATCCATCTGGGCGCTCGACGGGTCCGGGATCAGCAGCATATCCGACTCGTCGATGGTCTGGAATCCGCGGATCGAGGAGCCGTCGAAGCCGAGGCCGTCCTCGAAGATTCCCTCGTTGAGCTCCGAGACCGGGATCGAGAAATGCTGCCAGAGGCCGGGTAGATCGATGAACCGCAGATCCACGATCCTGACACCCTTCTCCTTGGCCATCTTCAACACGTCCTTCGGGGTCATCCGTCTGCCTCCTTCGTCGGCTCGTCGTGGGGGTCGATGAAACGGGGGACCGGCAGGGTCAGCGTCCCGCCGGCCACCCAACGTTAGTGGTTTGGCCCGGACCCGTCAAGGGCCTCGTGCCGCCTAGTGCCCGGCGCGGGCTTCTCCGTACGCCGATGGGCCGCCGAGCGTGTACGCCGTCTCCGAATGCTGCGACAGGTCGAGGCCCGCCATCTCCTCCTCGTCGGTGACCCGGAGCCCCATGGTTCCGTCCAGGACCTTCAGGATGATCGTGGTCATCACGAAGCCCAGGACCCAGGTGACGGCCACCGCGAGGAACTGGATCCAGAGCTGCTTGGGGTTGCCGTAGAGGAGCCCGTCGCCGCCCGCGTCGTTGACGAGCTTGGTGGCGAAGATCCCGGTGGCGAGGGCGCCCCAGGTCCCACCCACCCCGTGCACGCCGACCACGTCCAGGGAGTCGTCGTAGCCGAGCTTCGACTTCAGGTTGCAGGCCGAGTAGCAGATGAACCCGGCCACCGCCCCGATCACGATCGAGGCCATGGGAGTCACGAAGCCCGCGGCGGGAGTGATCGCCACCAGGCCGGCCACCGCGCCCGAGGCCGCCCCGAGGACGGTGGGCTTGCCCCGCGACGACCACTCGGTGAACATCCACCCCAGCGCGGCCGCCGCGGTCGCGGTGTTGGTGGTCATGAACGCGTGGGCGGCGAGGCCGTTGGCGGCCAGGGCGCTCCCCGCGTTGAATCCGAACCAGCCGAACCAGAGCAGGCTCGCCCCCATCACGGTGAGCGGGAGGTTGTGGGGGGGCATCGGCTGGTGCCCGTAGCCCTTGCGCTTGCCGATGATCAGCGCCGCGGCCAGGGCCGAGATGCCGGAGGAGATGTGCACCACCGTCCCGCCCGCGAAGTCCAGCGCGCCCAGGTTGCGCAGCCACCCTCCGACCCCCCAGACCCAGTGGGCCAGCGGGTCGTAGACGACGGTGGCCCACACCAGGATGAACACGAGGAAGGTGGAGAACTTCTTGCGCTCCGCGAACGCCCCGGTGATGAGGGCGGGGGTGATCACCGCGAACATCATCTGGAACAGCATGAAGGCGGTGTGAGGGATCGTGGCCGCGTAGTCCGCGTTGGGGGTCGCCCCTACGCCACTCAGGCCGAGCCACTCGAGGCCGCCGATGACTCCGCCCTTGTCGGGTCCGAACGCCAGGCTATAGCCCCACAACACCCACTGCACCGAGATCAGGGCCAGGATGATGAAGCTCTGCATCAGCGTGCCGAGGGCGTTCTTCTGCCGGACCATTCCGCCGTAAAACAGGGCGAGCCCCGGGGCGGTCATGAGCAAGACGAGCGCGGATGACACGAGCACCCACGCGGTGTCACCGCTGTCGATCTTGGGTGGCGCCGGCGCGGCGGCGGCCGGAGCGGCAGCCGTCTGGGGCGGCGTCGTGGACTGGGCGAACGCGGCCGGCGCGCTCACCAGCGCGAGAACGCACAGCAACAGCGTGATCGTCGTTGATCGTGTCCTTCTCATTCCAGCCATGACCTCCTTGTCAGATGTGGTCCAGCGACCTTCGGACGGCGACCGCTCAGAGCGCGCTCTCGTCCCGTTCACCGGTCCGGATACGCACCGCGGTATCGACGGGCTGGATGAAGATCTTGCCGTCACCGATGTTGCCGGTCTTGGCGGCCCCGGCGAGAACCCCCGCCACCTTGTCGACGAGGTTGTCGGGAACCACGACCTCGACCTTGATCTTCGGCAGGAAGTCGACCGTGTATTCGCCGCCCCGGTACAGCTCGGTGTGGCCCTTCTGCCGACCGAACCCTCGGACCTCGGAGACGGTCATGCCGATGACCCCGATGCCGGTCAGCGCTTCCTTCACGTCGTCGAGCTTGAAGGGCTTGATGATGGCTTCGATCTTTTTCATGTGGGCCTCCCGGGCGGGCTGCTCTGCACTCGGCATGCCGCTAGGCACGCACGGCTCGAGCGTCGAGAAATCAGGAGATTGCGGGAGGGGTCCCCCTCGTGAGGCGAGGGGGGTGTGACTACTAATTGGGCAGGGCTACGACAAGTGCCTTTCGGCTAGGCAATGGGCGACTCAGTCCCTCCAGACCCCATCCTCGACCGCGACCGCGTGCTTGGCGGGGGCCGTCGCCTCGACCGGGGTCGGCACCGCGGCGCGCAAGGCCGCCCACAGCTCCCTCAGGTCGGCGGTCTTGGTGGCCAGGAGCACGCCCGGGATGTTCGGGCGGTCGAGCTCGGTGAACGAACCGGAGCACACGATGACCTTGGGTCGCGGACTGCGCCGGCTCAGCCGCTGGAGGAAGTCCATGCCGTCCATCCTCGGCATGCGGAGGTCCAGGACGATGACATCGGGGCGTACGGCCCCCAGGACGGAGAGGGCCTGGTACCCGTCGGTGGCCTCGAACAGGTCGAACTGCCGCTCGAAGGCCATGCGGTAGAGCTTGCGCCAGGCGGGATCGTCGTCGACCAGCAGTATGCGCGGCATGGTGCCACCTCCGGGCGCCTCGCAGATGCAAGACCGCTGCCAATGCCGATGGCACGATATTCCAGCTACTTGAGTGGCCGACCCTGATAGCTCGCGGCAGGGGGATGACGGCCCCCCCGGACAGGGCGTCTGCTGGCGAACGTCAGGCGCGGCGCTGGGGGATCCCGTGCCGCCGCATCTTCGAGTACAGCGTGGGGCGTCGGAGGCCGAGGACCTGGGCCGCCGCCTGCTTGTTCCAGCCCGTGGACTCGAGCGCCCGGACGATGGAGACCCGCTCGATCTCCTCGAGCGATCCCGGCGGAGGCGCCGACCCCTCCGGGGAAGCATTGGCCTGAAGCGACTCCGGCAGGTCGGCCAGGGTGATCTCCTTGCCCCGGGCCACGAGCACCGCGCGCTCGATGGCGTGCTCCAGCTCCCGGATGTTGCCGGGCCAGGAGTACGAGAGCAGCCGCCGATAGGCCTCGGGATCGATGGTGTCGACCTCCCGGCTGTGCTTGAGCCGGAAGCGCTCCAGGAAGGACTTCGCGAGCAGCGGGATGTCCCCGGAGCGCTCGCGGAGCGAGGGCAGGGTCACGGTGACCGTGTTGATCCGGAAGTAGAGGTCCTGACGGAGTCGCCCGTCGCGGAGGGCCGCCTCGGGCTCGCGGTTCGTCGAGCAGATCAGCCGGAAGTCGACCGGTACCGTCTTGGCGCCGCCCAGCCTTCGGACCGTGCGGTCCTCGAGCACCCGGAGGAGCTTGGCCTGCAGATCGAGCGGCATCTCGGTGATCTCGTCGAGGAGCAGCGAGCCCCGGTGCGCCTCCTCGAGGAGGCCGGGCTTGTCGGTGGACGCCCCGGTGAAGGCCCCCTTGACGTGGCCGAAGAGCTCCGACTCGATGAGGTCCTTGGGAAGCGCCGCGCAGTTGATCTTCACCATGGGGCCGTCGACCCGGGTGCTCTTGGCGTGGACCGCGTTGGCGGCCAGCTCCTTGCCGGTGCCGCTCTCACCGACGATCAGCACGTTGGCGTCCGACGAGGCCACCGACTCCAGCATCTCGAAGACCCGCCTGATCGCCGGGGAGGAGCCGAGCATCTCGCCGTAGGCCGCCTGCTCGGCGAGCTTGCGGCGCAGGTCGGAGGTTTCGGCGAGCAGCCGGCGGCGCTCGAGCGCCTTGGTCACGAGCATGAGCATCTCGTCGGCGTCGAAGGGCTTGGCGACGAAGTAGAAGGCGCCTTGCTTGGTGGCCTCGACCGCCTTCGAGATGGACCCGTGCCCGGTCATGATGATGACCTCGACCGAGGGGTCCTTGGCCTTGAGCAGGCGCAGCAGGTGCAGGCCGTCTCCGTCGGGCAGGATCAGGTCCACGATGGCGAGGGCGAACTCGCGCGTCTCCATGCGCAGCATGGCGCCCACCGTGTTGGCGGCGGTCTCGACGTCGTGCCCTTCGCGCTCGAGGGTGAGGCGGAGGTTCTCGGCGATGACCGTCTCGTCATCGACGACGAGGATGCGAGGCTTCATGCGTTTCAGCCTAGCACAGGCCGATTTTTTCCGTGTCACCCACGTGACACTTTGCCAGCCGTCGAGGTCTCCGGTTCTCGCCGTGGCGCGAAATGACCGCGCCTTGACACGCCGGAAGGCCGCGAGCAATATGCGGGGCATGCATTTCGGCGTCTCGCTGCCGGGCCGTGGTCCGCTCGCCACTCCGGAGGCCCTCACCAAGCTCGCCGAGAAGGCGGACGGCCTCCGATACTCCTCGCTCTTCGTGACCGACCACGTGGTGATCCCGACCTCCAACAGCTCGACCTACCCGTACTCCCCCACCGGGCGCTTCGCGACCGACTGGACCAATGGCTACCTCGAGCCCATCGCGCTGATGGGGGTACTGGCGGGCCTGACCTCGCGGGTGAAGCTCGGGACCAGCGTCCTGGTGGTCCCCTACCGGAATCCGGTGGTGACCGCCAAGATGCTCGCGACCCTCGACGTGATGTCGGGCGGTCGCCTGATCCTGGGGGCCGGGGTCGGCTGGATGCGCGAGGAGTTCGAGGCGGTGCAGGCGCCTCCGTTCGACGAGCGCGGGCGGGTCACCGACGAGTACCTCCGCCTGATGCGGGTGATGTGGACGAAGGAGCCCGCCGACTACACCGGGAAATACTACCGTCTGCCGTCGGTCAGCGCCCTGCCGAAGCCCCGGCAGGCCGGCGGCATCCCGATCTGGGTGGGCGGCCACACCGACGCCGCACTGCGGCGCGTCGGCGAGCTCGCGGACGCCTGGCATCCCATCGGGCTGCGCCCCCCCGCGATGCTGCACCCGCCGGAGTACGCGGAGAAGGTGAAGGTCATCCACGGCTGGGCCCGCAAGGCCGGCCGTGACCCGAAGGACATCACGCTGTCGCTGCGGGTGCCGCTCGAGCTCGCCCCCCGGCGCGGGCCCTGGACCGGCGCCGACCAGCCCGGCTTCCGCGGCACCGCCGCCGAGGTGATCGGGCACATCAAGGCGTACCAGGCCCTCGGTGTCTCGCACTTCGTGTTCGACCTGGCCCCGCCCGATCTCCGGGGACAGCTGAGCCTCATGGAGCGCTTCGCCCAAGAGGTCCGTCCGAAGGTCCTGCGGGCTCCCCGCTGAGCGACCCGATGCCGTCGACGTTGGCCGCTCCGCTGCCGGGCCCGGTCGCCGGCTTCATCACGAGCGCGCGGGTCGGGCGCCTCGCCACCGCCGACGCGGGCGGACAGCCGATGGTGGTGCCCATCTGCTACGCCTTCGACGGCACCGCGCTGTACTCCGCGGTGGACGCCAAGCCCAAGCAGGCGCCTCCCGAGGGCCTCAAGCGCATCCGCAACCTTCGGGAGAATCCTCGCGTCTCAATCGTGATCGACGAGTACCAGGAGGACTGGACGAAGCTCCGCTACGTGATCATCCAGGGCCGGGCCGATCTCCTGACCGACGGCCCCCAGTTCTCCCACGGGGTCGACCTCCTTGTCGCCAAGTACGATCAGTACCGCACGCTCGGGCTCGGCCGCGAGCGCGGCCTGATGATCCGGGTCACACCGAGCCGGGTGTCCTCATGGCAGTACTCGAGCTGAGCCCGGTCGACCGGGCCCTCGACCGCGTGGCCGAGGGGCGGACGCCCTCCGCCGCGGAAGCGACCGCCCTGCTCGGCACGCCCGCCTCCCGGCTGCCGGATCTCCTTCGCGCGGCGTCGGCCCTGCGCGATCGGGGCCGTGGGCGGCGCATCACGTTCTCGGCCAAGATCTTCATCCCACTCACCACGCTCTGCCGCGACTACTGCGGCTACTGCACGTTCCGGAAGGATCCCGGCGAGCCGGGCGCCTTCACCATGACCCCCGAGCAGGTGCTGGCGCTGGCCCGGGCGGGCGCACGGCTGGGAGCCAAGGAGGCGCTCTTCTCGCTGGGGGACAAGCCGGAGGCCCTCTTCCCGGAGCACCGGGCCTTCCTGCGCCGCATGGGGCACCGGACCACCCTCGGCTACCTGCGCGCGGTCAGCGAGCGGGTCCTCGAGGAGACCGGCCTCCTGCCGCACGCCAACCCCGGCCTCATGACCGAACGCGATCTGGCCGCCCTGCGCGAGGTCAACGTCAGCATGGGCATCATGCTCGAGAGCACGTCGTCCCGACTGCTCGCGCCCGGCGCGGCCCATGATCGGGCGCCCGACAAGGTGCCCGGACGGCGGCTCAAGACCATCGACCGCGCGGGCGCGCTCGGCATCCCGTTCACCACCGGGATCCTGATCGGCATCGGGGAGACCCACGCCGAGAGGGTCGACGCGCTTCTGGCCATCCGTGACCTCCACGAGCGTCACGGCCACATCCAGGAGGTCATCGTCCAGAACTTCCGCGTCAAGCCGACCATTCCCATGCGCGGCTGGCCCGAGCCCGGCGCGGAGGACCTGCTTCGCACGGTGGCGGTGGCTCGCCTGCTGCTGGGCCCGACGATGAACATCCAGGCGCCGCCGAATCTGTCCGCCGACGGGTACGAGCGCCTCGCCGCCGCCGGCCTCAACGACTGGGGCGGAGTGTCGCCGCTCACCCCCGATCACATCAATCCCGAGCGCCCCTGGCCCGGTCTCGCGGAGCTCCGGCTCCGCACCGAGTCCGCCGGCCACGAGTTGCGGGAGCGGCTGGCGGTGTACCCGGAGTACACGACCCGGAGCGCGTTCCTCGATCCGCGGCTCGGCGAGCGCGTGGCGCGCCTGGTCGACTCCGAGGGCTTCGTGAGACCCGATCTCGAGGTATGGAGACACTGGTGATGCACACCGACGACCCGACCCCGCTCGCGCTCGACTGGGCTTCCTCCGACGTCCGCCGCATCCTCGACCGTCTCCTCGACGGCGGGGAGCTGTCGGTCGACGACGGCATCCGCTTGACCGAGACCCACGGGCGCGACTTCCAGGCCCTCACCCTGGTCGCCGACGAGATGCGCCGCCGCCAGGCGGGCGACGTGGTCACCTACGTCGTCAACCGCAACATCAACTTCACCAACGTGTGCATCAAGCATTGCACCTTCTGCGCCTTCAGCCGCGACCACCGCGAGGAGGAAGGCTACTTCCTCCCGATGGACGAGGTGGTCCGCCGGGCCATCGAGGCGTGGGAGATGGGCGCGACCGAGGTCTGCATCCAGGCCGGCCTGCCCCCGAAGCTCGACGGGACCTACTACATCGACCTCTGCCGCGCCATCAAGGCCGCGCTGCCCGAGATGCACCTGCACGCCTTCTCGCCCGAGGAGATCCTCTACGGCTCGACCCGCTCGGGCCTGCCCATCCCGGAATACCTCGCCGAGCTCAAGAAGGCCGGCCTCGGCACGCTCCCCGGCACCTCGGCCGAGATCCTGGACCAGGACATCCGTGACCTCATCGCGCGCGGCCGCATCACGGTGGACCAGTGGATCGAGGTGATCACCTCCGCCCACGCCCAGGGCATCCGCACCACGTCCACCATCATGTACGGGCACGTGGAGCAGCCCGCCCACTGGATCCGCCACATGGATCTCCTGCGGCGCATCCAGAAGGAGACGGGCGGCTTCACCGAGTTCGTACCACTGTCCCTGATCCACCAGGAGGCCCCGATGTACCGGCGCGGGCTCGTGCCGGGAGTCCGTCAGGGCGCCACCGGGCTCGAGGTCGTGAGGATGCACGCCCTGGCCCGGCTCTTCCTGGGACCACTCTTCCGCAACATCCAGTGCTCCTGGGTGAAGGAGGGGCCGAAGCTCGCCCAGCTCCTCCTGGCCGCCGGGGCCAACGACATGGGCGGCACCCTCATCAACGAGTCGATCTCCACCTCGGCCGGGGCCTCCTACGGCCAGCTGGTCCCGCCCGCCGAGCTGCGCCGGCTCATCCGCGACGCGGGCCGGCTGCCCGCCCAGCGCTCGACCACCTACGACCTGCTCCGCGTCTATGAGGTGGAGGACGCCGCGGACGATTCCCCGCTGGACCACGTCGAGAACGCGGAAGCCCGGTTCGGCTCCTACCGCCTCCTCGCCGCGTCCGGCAAGTTCCGCTTCCTGCATCCCACTCGCGCGCAGCAGGACTGATCGGGCCTCGAGACGCATTCGGCTGTTGAGCGCGCGGGGTGCCTTGAGTAGAATTGGGCCTTGGTTTCACGCGGGGCGCGACCATCCTAGGACGGCTGGCCCGGACGGCGACCGTTCACTCTCACACCCAGACATGGAGGAATGCACATGGCGAAATCGATGACGAAGTCCGCCATCATCGCTCACCTGGCTCAGAAGACGGAGCTCAGCAAGAAGCAGATCACGGACGTGATGGACCAGCTGCTCACGCTCGCGCAGAAGGAAGCCAAGAACGTCTTCGTGGTGCCGAACTTCGGCCGGCTCGTGCTGGCCAATCGCAAGGCGCGCATGGGGCGCAATCCGCAGACCGGAGAGCCCATCAAGATTCCCGCCAAGCGCGTGGTGAAGTTCCGGCTCGCCAAGTCCCTGAAGGACGCGGTGCTTGGCAAGAAGTAGCACGGGCCACGCGCCCGCTTACCGGCCGCTCGCCGCACCGTGGGAGGCGGCCCTCGAGTTGTTCCGCTTCGCAGGCGCATGGGCTCCACCACCGGCCGACGTCGTCGCCGGCTGGGGCGCCTGGGAAGAGGATCGGCTCGTGGGAGCCCTCCTGATGGAGCGGGCGGGCGCCACGGCGATGCTGCACGGTCCCGTCGTCGTCGCCCCGCCCGCCACGCCCGCCGAGGATGTCCTGGGCGTGGCCGGCAGCCTGACCGCCGAGGCGTTGGTCCACGCCGCCTCGGCCGGCATCGAGACCGTCTTCGCCCGGCCCCAGAGCCTGGACCGGGTGTGGGTCCGCGCCGGCTTTATTCCCGTTCCGGAAGCGGAGCTGCCCCGCCCGCTCCGGGGCCGGCCCGGCCTCGGCCTCTTCGGCTGGCGGGGCGGCACCGCGCTGTGGAGCACCGCCGGCCGCGGCGGCTCCCGCTCCGCCCTCGCCCGCGGCGAACACTGACGGGCCCCGCCGCGGCATGAAGATCACCGCGCTCGCGGGCGGCACCGGCGCCGCCAAGCTGCTCCGCGGTCTCGGCCGCGTGCTCGACGCGCGCGACCTCACCGTCATCGTCAATACCGGGGACGACGCCGAGATCTGGGGGCTGCACGTCTCGCCGGATCTCGACACGGTCTGCTACACCCTGGGCGGCGTCATCGACGAGGCCAAGGGCTGGGGCCTCACCGGCGAGACCTTCAATGCCCTCGACCAGATCGCGCGCTTCGGCGAGCCGGTGTGGTTCAACCTCGGCGATCGCGATCTGGCGACCCACCTGCATCGCAGCCGTCTCCTCCGCGAGGGCCACACCCTCACCGAGGTCACCCGCGCGATCGCCCAGGCCCTGCACGTCACCGCCACCGTGCTCCCCATGTCCGATCAGCCGGTGCGCACCCGCATCCTCGGCCCCGACGGCTGGCTCGCCTTCCAGGAGTACTTCGTGCGGGAGAAGGCGCAGGTCGACGTGCGCGCGGTGAACTACGCGGGGGCGCCGGCGGCGCGCCCGGCGCCCGGCGTCCTGGACGCGCTCCGCACCGCCGACGCCGTGCTCGTGTGTCCCTCCAACCCGATCACCTCGATCGGGCCGATCCTGGCGGTGCCCGGGCTGGTCGAGGGGCTACGGGCCACGGAGGCCGCCGTGGTCGCGGTGAGCCCCATCGTGGGCGGCGCCGCGGTGTCGGGTCCCGCCGGGCGACTCATGGCGGGGGCCGGCCTCCCCATCTCCGCCACCGGCGTGGCCCGCGCGTACGGGGGCTGGCTCGACGCGCTGGTCTTCGACGAGCGGGATCGGGCCCTCGCCCCCGAGATCCGGGCCGCCGGTGCCGCGCCGGTCCCCGCGCCCACCCTGATGGCGAGCCGCGAGGCGGAGGTGACGCTCGCGCGGCACGTCCTGGCGGCGCTCGAGGCCGCGCGGTGACCGTCGTCGCCGCGGTGCCGGTCAAGGATCTCGTCAACGCCAAGCAGCGACTGGTGCCTGCGCTCTCGCCCGGCGAGCGTCGCGAGCTCGCGCGGGCCATGCTCGGCGACGTCCTGGAGGCGGTGGTGGCCGCCCTCCCCGGCTCGGTGGTGGTGGTCACGACCGACGCCGAGGTGCAGGCGCTCGCGCGCGCCGCCGGAGCCCAATGCTGGATCGAGAGCGCCAACCGCGGCCACACCGCGGCGGTGGCCTTCGCCCAGGAGCAGGCCGCCGCGCGCGGTGCCACGCGCTTCCTCACGATCCCGGGCGACGTGCCGTGCGTCACCGCGGACGAGGTGACCACCCTCTGCGCCGCCCTCGACGAGACTCCCGGCGTCGTGTTCGTGCCCTCACGGTCCGGCGTCGGCACGAACGCGGCGCTCCTCGCCCCGCCGGGCGCGATGCCGCTCACCTTCGGCGAGCCCTCGTTCGCCAACCATCTGGCCGCCGCCCGCGCGGTGGGGCTCACCCCGCGGGTGCTCCAGCTGCCGGGCGTCGGCCTCGACGTGGACGCGCCCGAGGACCTGCCGGTCCTGCTCGAGCGCGGTCCCCACACGCGCAGCGCGCGGTTGCTGCGCGGCTTCCGCTCCGGCGCGCAGCCGGCGGCCACCCGCTAGCCGTGGCCGCCCGCTACGAGGTGATCGGGGTCGCGGGACTCCCGGAGATCCGGCGGGGCGACGAGCTCGCGCCCCTCATCGTCGAGGCGGCGCGCCGCCAGGCCACCGCGATCCAGGGCCGCGATCTCCTGGTCGTGAGCCAGAAGATCGTCTCGAAGGCCGAGGGGCGCGTCGTGCGGCTGTCAGAGGTCCCGGTCTCCCCGGAGGCCCAGGCGGTCGCGGACGAGATCGGCCGCGACCCCCACCTGGTCGCGGTCATCCTCGGCGAGAGCCGTCGGATCGTCCGCAAGGACAAGGGCGTGCTGATCGTGGAGACGCACCACGGCTTCGTCTGCGCCAACGCGGGGGTGGATCAGTCCAACGTGGACGCCGACACCGCGTGTCTGCTGCCCGAGGACTCCGACCGCTCGGCCGCCGCGCTGCGCGGGCGCCTGCAGGCCCTCACCGGCCACGAGCTCGCGGTCATCGTCGCGGACACCTTCGGCCGGCCGTGGCGCGAGGGCCTCGTCAACGTCGCGGTCGGGCTGGCCGGCCTCGAGCCGATCGTCAGCTACCTCGGGCAGGAGGATCCGGCCGGCCACGTGCTGCAGGCCACCATCCTGGCCCTGGCCGACGAGCTGGCCGGGGCGGCCGAGCCGGTCATGGGCAAGCTCGATCGGGTGCCGGTCGCCATCATCCGCGGGCTCGACTGGCCGCGCGGCGACGGCTCGAGCCGCGCGCTGCTGCGCGATCCGGCCCGCGACCTGTTCCGTTAATCCCAGGCAAGGAGAGCGCATGCGGATCGGCATCGTCGGCGGCACCGGCAAGGAAGGCGTGGGGCTCGGGCTCAGGTGGGCGCAGGCCGGGCACGAGGTGATCATCGGATCGCGGGACGCGGAGCGAGCCCGGGCCAAGGCCGCCGAGCTGGCCGCACCCGGCCGCCGGGTGGACGGCCAGTCCAACCGCGACGCGGCCGCGGCCGCGGAGGTCGTGGTGCTGACGGTGCCGGCGACCGGGCTCTCCGCCACCCTGCCCGAGCTCCGGGAGGCCTGTCGCGGCAAGGTGGTGGTGAGCACCGTGGTCCCGCTCACCTTCGGGGGTGCCCGCCTCTTCACGCCGCCCCCGCAGGGCTCGGCGGCGGAGGAGGCGCAGGAGATCCTCGGGGCCGAGGCCCGGGTGGTCGCCGCCTTCCACCACATCGCGGCCCACGAGCTCTCCGCCGGAGGCCATGCCATCGAGTGCGACCTGCTCCTCTGCGGCGGCGACGCGGAGGCCAAGAAGCTCGTCGCCGATCTGGGCGCGTCGATGGGCCTGCGGTCGGTCGACGTGGGGGCCCTCACCAACGCGGGGCCCATCGAGGGCATCACCGCGGTGCTCGCCACCGTCAACCGGCGCTACAAGCTCAAGAACTCGGGCATCAAGATCACCGGGCTGCCCTGAAGAGCCCGCCATGGCCGACACCGACACCGCCGTCACCGTCTCCGTCGACTCGCTCACCGCCTTCATCGTCTCGGTGCTCGAGGCGCTCCAGATGTCCGCGCGCAACGCGGCCCTCACCGCCGACCTCATGGTCCGCACCGACCTGCGCGGGGTGGACTCGCACGGCATCGGCATGCTGCCCCGCTACGTGGAGTGGACGCGGGCCGGCTTCGTGCACCCGTGGGCCGAGCCGCAGGTGGCGCGCGACGACCTCGCCACCGCGCTCGTCGACGGACAGAAGGGCCTCGGCCATCCGGCCTCGGTCATGGCCATGGAGCTCGCCATCACGAAGGCCGCCACCTACGGGGTGGGCGTCGTGGCGGTGCGGAACTCGAACCACTTCGGGGCCTGCGCGAACTACTCGATGATGGCGCTCGAGCGCGGGATGATCGGCCTCGCCGTGACCAACTCGCCGTTCGTGGCCATGGTGCCGACCTTCGCCAGGAAGCCGATGATGGGGACGAATCCGCTGAGCCTGGCCGCCCCCGCCGCGCGCCACACCCCGTTCGTCCTGGACATGGCCACCACCACGGTCGCGGTCGGCAAGCTCACGATCGCCTCCCGCTGGGCCAAGCCGATCCCGGAGGGCTGGGGCCTCGACGCCCACGGGCGGCCCACCACGAGCGCGAAGGACGTGCTGGCCTCGCGCCTGCTCTCCCCGCTCGGCGGCAGCCGCGAGCTGGGCAGCCACAAGGGCTACGGCCTCGGGGTTATGGTGGACATCCTCTCGGGCGTGCTCTCGGGTGGCGTCTACGGCGATCGGCTCGACCGGAGCGGCGCGCGGGAGCGCAAGGAGTCCAACACCGGGCACTGCTTCGCCGCGATCGACGTGAAGCGGTTCCGGCCGCTCGAGGACTTCACCGCCGCGATGGACGACATGCTCCAGACGCTGAACGACACCCCGCGGGCCGACGGACAGGAGCGCGTCTACACCGCGGGCGAGCCCGAGGCCGAGACCGAGCGGCAGCGTCGCGTCCACGGCGTCCCGGTCGCGCCCGCGCTCGTCCGGCAGTGCAACGAGATCGCCTCGGAGCTCGGGCTGAAGCGCCTCGGCTAGGCCCCGCCGCCCAGCAGCGCCCGCAGCACCCGGTCGGTGTCGCTCAGGTCCTCGAAGAAGTGGTCCGGCCGGTCGGCCAGCAGCGCCTCGCGCGGATACTGGCCGGTGGCGACCGCCACCGCGACCGCCCCGCAGGCCCGGGCACAGTCGACGTCGTGCGGCGTGTCGCCGATCACCACCACGTCGGGCGGTGGGAACTCCCGGCCGAGCAGGGCGTGGGCGCGCCGGGCGGCCAGCGACGGCAGCCGGCGGCGGTCCATGTGGTCCGAGCCGTAGGCGCCGACCCGGAAGCGCGGCCACAGGCCGGTCGGCCCGAGCTTGATGCGCGCGCCGGCCTCGATGTTGCCGGTCACCAGTCCGAGCACCACGTCGGAGGATCCGGCGAGACGCTCCACCACTGCCGCGACGCCGGGCAGCGTGACCACGCCCTGCCCGTCGCCGATCTCGGCCACGAGCCCGCCGACGTAGGCCTCGAAGAAATCGTCGAGGCGCTCGGTCACCCGCGCCGGCTCCCAGCCCTCCGCGCCCATGACGTCGTGCACGATGCGGGTATCGGTCCGCCCGCGCAGGTCGTACTGGTCGATTCCCCCCGCCGTCCCGAACACCCGCTCGAAGGCGACCCGCATCGCCCGGCGCCCGGCGCCTCGCGAGGTGATGAGGGTGCCGTCGATGTCGAACAGGACCAGCTTCATGGTCGAGCGACCGGGCTCAGGTGTGCAGTGGAGCGGCGAGAGCGCGGAGCCGGGCCACGATGGGAGGCAGCCGATCCAGGACCGCGTCCACGTCGGCCGCGGTGTTCCAGCGTCCGAGGGTGAAGCAGAGCGAGCCGTCCGCCTCCTCGGGTGGGCACCCGATGGCGCGCAGCACATGCGAGGTGGTCTGGGTGAGCGAGGCGCACGCCGAGCCCGAGGAGGCCGCGATGCCGGCCAGGTCCAGGTCGAGCAGGACGCTGTCGGCCTTCACGCCCCGGAGGACCAGGCTCAGGTGGTGGGGCAGGCGCGCGGTCCGCGCCCCGGTGATCCGGCAGTCCGGCATCGCCTCGAGCAGGCCGCTCGCCAACCGGTCACGCAGGGTGGCCAGCCGGGCGGCCTCCTGGTGCGCGCCCTCCACCCGCATCAGCTCGGCAGCCACCCCGAAGCCGACCATGCCGGGCAGGTTCTCGGTGCCGGAGCGGAGCCCGCCCTCCTGGCCTCCACCCAGCACCTGAGGGTGGATGCGGACGCCGGGTCGCACCCAGAGCGCGCCGCTGCCGGGCGGCCCGTACAGGTCGTTGCCGGAGATGGTCAGCAGATCGATACCCATGGCCTCGACGTTGAGCGGCACGCGCCCGAGCGCCCCCACCCCGTCCACGTGCAGCGGCACCCCCGCCTCCCGGGTCACCCGCCCGAGCTCCTTGAGGGGCTGCAGCGTGCCGATCTCGGGATTCGCGGCCGCGATGGAGACGAGCGTGGTGTCCGGGGTCAGCACGGCGCGCAGCATACCCGGATCGACGCGCCCGTCCCCGTTCACCGGCAGGACGCACAGGATGGCGCCGGCCTTCTCGAGGTCGCGGCAGGTGTTGATCACCGAGATGTGCTCGACGGCCGAGAGCACCACGCGGACCGCGCCGGGGCGCGCGCGCAGCGCCACGCCCTTGATGGCCAGGTTGTTGGCCTCGGTCGCCCCCGAGGTGAACGTCACCCCGCCGGCCGCCCCTCCGCAGAGCCGGGCGACCTTCACCCGGGCGGCGTCGAGCGATTCGCGGGCCTCCGCCCCGAGGGTGTGTCGCGCGGACGGGTTGCCGATGCCCGCCTCGAGGAACGGCCGCATGACCGCGAGGACCCGCGGATCGACGGGAGCGAAGCCCGCGTAGTCGAGATAGACGCGCTCGGGCTCGGCCCCGTTGGATGCCACCGTCTCTACCGGGTCTTCCGGACCACGAAGCGGTAGGTGGCGCCGCTCCGGCCGACCTCGAGGAGGTCGTGACCGGTGCTCCGCGACCAGCTCCGCATGTCGGCCTCCGAGGCCGGATCGTCGGACAGCATCTCGAGGACCTCCCCCACCGCCATCTGCGTCATGGCCTCGCGGGTCTTGACGATGGGCATCGGGCAGAACAAGCCGGTGCAGTCAATCTGCTTGTCAGAATTGACGAGTTTGGACCCCAGGACCATCGAAAGCTACCGTACCTCACCCGTCGGCGCCCCGTCAAGGAAGGCCGCGCTCCGGTCGGCGAGGAGCGCCCGTGAAATTCCCGCACCGCCCGTGCCCGGACGCCGATATTCTGGAGGCGGCCCACACATGCCAAAGCGCCCGACGGCCCCGGAGACGCCCGCCGCACGCCGCATCAAGCGCAAGATCCTGGTGGCGATCACTCTCACCGCGCTCCTGCCGATGCTGGTCGTGGCGTACCTGGTCTACTCCTACGCCCTCCCGCTCCTCGACGCCCAGACCCAGGAGCGCGACCTGCCCTGGATGCTGGTCATGCTGGGCGGCACCGGACTGCTCATGGCCTCGGGCAGCTTCATGCTGTGGGATCTCGCCACCTCGGTGGTGCGGCACGCGGACTCGACCGCGGGAAGCCGGCCGGTGCCCAAGCCGGGCACCCCGACCCCGGTCGCGAGCCCGGAGACGGCCGCGGTGCAGCAGTACGTGCAGCAGAGCGACGAGGTGGACTCGCTCATGCAGTCCTTCTCGCGCATGCTCGCCACCATCGAGCAGCAGGCCGCCGACGTCAACGAGTACGCCCGCCGCCTCGACACCGCCTACAAGGACCTCGAGTCCACGAGCGCGCAGCTCAAGGAGTTCTCCTTCAAGGACGAGGTCACCGGGCTCTACAATCGCCGCTTCTTCTCCATCCGGCTCGAGGAAGAGGTCTCGCGCTACCGGCGCTTCAACCACCCGGTCTCGGTGGTCCTGCTCGACCTGGACGGCTTCAAGGCGGTCAACGACGACCTCGGCCACGCGGCGGGCGACGAGACCCTCCGGGCGATGGCCGACATCCTCCTCAAGCAGTCCCGGGGCATCAACGTCATCTGCCGCTACGGCGGCGACGAGTTCGCGGTGCTCCTGGTCGAGACGTCGAAGAGCGGGGCCCGCCTCTACGCCGACCGTATCCGCTACGTGCTGTCGACGTGGACCTTCGCCCACGGCCGCCGGGTGACCGCGAGCTTCGGCATCGCCTCCCTGCCGGAGGATGTGGCGCCCGCCGCCGACGAGCTGATCCGCGCCGCCGACGAGGCGCTCTACGCCGCGAAGCGCGCCGGCAAGAACCGCGTGTCCGTCCACGAAGACATCGGCACCGCCCCCGGAGTGCGCCCCGGAGCGTGACGGTGACGAGCGCGAGCACGGCGTCTCCCGAAGCCGGCGGCCGGCGGGTCCTCATCGTGGACGATGAGCCCGACATACGCGTCACCCTCCGGGCCGCGTTCGGGTCCGCCGGCTACGACTGCCGCATCGCCGGCAGCGGCGAGGAGGCGGTGGCGATGTACGACACCGAGCGGGCGCCGCTCACGATCACCGATCTGAAGATGCCGGCGATGGACGGGCTCGAGCTTCTCCGGCACCTGCGGGCCCGGGACGCGGACGCCGCGGTCATCATGCTGACCGGCGCCGCCGACGTCACGGTCGCGGTCGAGAGCCTCAAGCAGGGGGCGAGCGACTTCATCCTGAAGCCGGTCGACCTCGACCAGATCCTGCTCTCCGCCGACCGGGCCCTGGAGCGGCGCGACCTCCTGATCGAGCACCGCGAGCACCAGAACCTCCTCGAGTGCCGGGTGGCCGAGGCCACCCGCGACCTGGGCGCGGCCCTCGCGGAGCTGCAGCAGACCTACCAGGCGACCCTCGAGGCGCTGGGCTCGGCCCTGGCCACCCGGGAGGTGGGCACCGAACTGCACTCCCGCCGCGTGCACGCCTACGCGCTGGCGATCGCGCGGGCGCACGGGCTTCCCGAGGGCGAGATGGAGGCGCTCGGCCGGGGCGTCCTCCTGCACGACATCGGCAAGATCGGCATCTCCGACGCGATCCTGCTCAAGCCCGGCCCGCTCACCCGCGAGGAGTGGGCCACGATGCGGCGGCACCCCGAGGTCGGCCGTCAACTCCTCGAGCGCATCCCGTTCCTGCGCGACGCGATCCCGGTGGTATACCACCACCACGAGCGCTGGGACGGCACCGGCTATCCGCTGGGCCTGGCCGGCCCCGCCATCCCCCTGGGCGCCCGGATCTTCGCGGTCGCCGACGCCTTCGACGCGCTCACGTTCGACCGGCCCTACTCGAAGGCCATGTCCATGGCCGCCGCACGGGAGCGGATCCGGTTCGCCGCCGGCACCCACTTCGACCCGGACGTGGTGACCACCTTCCTGGTCATGCCGCTCGACCTCTTCGAGCAGGCCCGGGCGCGCTCGCTCGACCGCCCCCCTGCCTGAACGGGCGGCTCTCGCCCTCGGCGCGCTTCACGCGGGACCGGTCAGGTGGTACTTCTCGACCGCGTAGGCCTTCTGCTTGAACTTCTGTACCTTCCCGGAGCCGGTCAGCGGGAAGCGATCCACGATCTCCACGTGCTTGGGGACCTTGAAGTTGGCGATCTTCCCGCGGGCGAACGCCACGACCTCCTCCGCGGTGAGGGTCGCACCCTCCCGGGGGATGACGAAGGCCATGACCGCCTCGCCCATGATCGGATCCGGCACGCCCACGATGGAGACGTCGAGCACCTTCGGGTGGCGCAGGAAGAAGTCCTCGATCTCCGCCGGGTAGGTGTTGAAGCCGCCGACGATGATCATGTCGGTCAGCCGGCCGGTGATCCGCACGTATCCGTCCGCGGCCTTGATCGCCATGTCCCCGGTGTGCAGCCACCCGGCGCGGATCTTCTGGGCGGTCGCCTCGGGCTTGTCGTAGTAGCCGAGCATCAGGGTCGGCCCCTTGATGCAGAGCTCGCCCTCCTCTCCCGGGGCCGCCTCGGCCCCGGTGGCCGGGTCGACGACCCGGTCCTCGATCTCGGACGTCCGCAGCCCGACCGTCGACACCCGCTTCTCGATCGGGTCGCCGGGCCGCGTCCAGTGGGTCCCGCCGGTGGCCTCGGTGAGCCCGTAGACCACGAGCGCGTCCATGCCGAGGCCGCGCTCGGGATCGATGATCCGCCGCATGATCTCAACCGGAACCGGGGCCGCCCCGATGGAGCCGGTGCGCAGCGAGCGCAGATCGTGCCGGCCGAACGCGGGATGGCCGAGGATCGTGATGAACATGGTCGGCACGCCGGAGAAGATCGTCACCCGCTCCGCCTCGATCAGGCGCATGGCCTCGAGCGGATCGAAGACGTCCATCACCACCTGGGTCGAGCCCACCAGGCAGTTGGCCGCGATCCCGCCCATCGAGCCGAAGATGTGGAAGTAGGGTACCGGCACCAGGTAGCGGTCCTCGGACGTCCAGCGGTGCAGCTCGGTGTAGACCCGGCACTTGAGGTAGACGTTGCCGTGCGAGAGCAGGCATCCCTTGGGCTCGCCGGTCGTCCCCGAGGTGTAGAGCATCTCCACCGGGTCGTCGGGCCGAACCGTGACCGCGTCGAGGCCGGGCCCGCCCGCCCGGCCGGCCCGCTCGACCTCCGCGAAGCCGACCGCGTTCGCGTGACGCCCCTCGCCGAGCACGATCACGTGGCGGAGGCCGGGCAGCCCGCCTCCGATCGCGAGGGCCTCGCGCAGGATCTCGAGGTAGTCGATCGAGGCCGCCGCGAACCGGTCCACCATGATCAGCCCGCGCGCGCCGGACTGGCGCAGCACGTATTCCACCTCGAGCGCCTTGTAGCGGCTGTTGCAGGTCACGGTCACCGCACCGATCTTGGCGATGGCGAGGTTCGCGACGTTCCACTCCACGCAGTTCGGCATCCACAGCACCACGTGGTCTCCCGGGCCCAGACCCCGCCCGAGCAGGCCGCGCGCGAAATCGTCGACGCGCCGCTTGAGGTCCGCGTAGCTGACCCGCTCGCCCTTGAACACCACCGCCTCGCGGTCGGGAGACCGCGCAGCGGACCGGTCCAGCATCTGGCCCAGCGTCAGCGCGGGCCCCGACTCGCTCATCGCACGGGCGTGTGCTCGATGTGCTCCAGGAGCTGGCGGGCCCGCGCGGCCGCCACCGCCAGGTCCTCCGCCGCGATGCCCTCCTCGCGAGCCCGCCGGACGTGGGCGAGGAGCCGCTGCGCCTGTTCGAGCGCGGCCGCCCGGTCCCCGTCGCCCAGGGGCTGCGGGATCAGCTCGAGCCGCTGGCCCGCCATGTCCTCGAGGGTGCGGACGAGCAGGTCGCGAGCGAGGGCACGCCGGCGGTCGTCGAGCCCGGGCACCGCGAGGGCCTGGAACAGCGTGCCGACCGCCGCGTCGAAGTCCCCCGCCCGCCAGCGGCGGAGGCCCAGCCGGGTGTGGCCGCGCCAGAGGCGCCGGCCCGCCGGGCCCCGCGCGGCCGCGGGCCCGCAGTCCAGCAGGAGCCGCGCGGTCTCGAGCGCGCCGCCGAGCGGCGTCTCGTCACCGGCTCCCCGGCGCAGCGCCCGCCGCAGCCGCCACAGCTCGCGAGCGGTCGCGGTCGAGCAGACCTCGAGCAGGAACGCGGCCGCGTCCGGAGTCACGTCGCCGGCCGCGACCGCCGATTCCACCACCCGCTGCGCCTCCGCCCACTCGCGCCCCCGCATGAGCGCGGCCGCGCGCTGCCGCCACTCCGGGGCGTCCTCGGGAGGCGCGACCGCGCCATCGGCCGGCTTCTCCGGCCGCCCAGGCGCGGACGCCGGCCGCCGGGCGAGGGCCGGCCGCGGGGCGGGCGGCGGCGCCGGCTCCCGTCCCGGGTAATCGGGCGGGCGGCGACCCACTCGCCGGCGGCGCGCCCGGAGACGCGCGCGCGCGTCGCCCTCGAGGGCATCGGCCAGGCCGAGGAAGAGCAGACCGATCGCCACCGCGGCCACCAGCGCGAGCAGCGCCTCCTCGACGGTCACGCCCCGCCCCGATCCCGTCGCACCGGCGTCATGCGGCCCACCGTACCATGCCCCCCGGGCATTCCACGACCATTTGCCGTGGCGGAGCCCGGCTTTGAGTTGGGCTGGCGCGCCGCGGTATGATGCAGACAGCGACCGATTCCCATCCTCGCCGTGTCGAAGGAGACCGCATGCGCCGCGTTGCCGTCATCGGAGTGGGAGTCACCAAGTTTGGCAAGCACGATCGCACCAGCGCCGAGCTGTTCGCGCAGGCCGCCGCCGAGGCCATCCTCGACGCGGGCATCGCCCCGAGCGCGATCCAGGCCCTCTACTTCGGAAACGTCACCGGCGGCGAGACCGAGCGCCAGCTGCACATGGCGCCGCTGGCCGCGACCCTGCTCGGGCTGCCCACCGTCCCCACCACCCGCTTCGAGAACGCCTGCGCGACGAGCCACGTGGCGTTCCGGCACGCGGTCATGGAGATCGCGAGCGGCGTGTCGGACGTCGTGCTGGTCGGCGGCGCCGAGCGGGTGCTGAACGTCCCCACCGAATCCGCCACCGAGTTCTTCGCCTACTGCTCCGACGCCTCGATCGAGCAGCCCGCCGGGCTCACCTTCCCGGGCGTCTTCGCCCTGATCGCGCGGGCGCACATGGACAAGTACGGGACCACCGAGGAGCAGATGGCCCACGTGGCGGTCAAGAATCATCGCCACGGGACGCTCAATCCCAAGGCGCAGTTCCAGAAGGAGATCTCGCTCGAGACCGTGCTCAAGAGCGCCTACGTCGCGGACCCGCTCAAGCTCTACGACTGCTGCCCGTTCACCGACGGGGGCGCCGCGCTCGTGCTGGCCTCCGAGGACGTCGCCCGCAAGCACCGCCGGCGGATCTGGGTCCTGGGCAGCCACGCGGCCACCGACACCATGTTCGTGCACGAGAAGCGCGACCTCTCGCGGGTGACCGCCACCGAGCGGGCCGCGCAGGGGGCGTACCGGCAGGCGGGGAAGACGCCCGCCGACGTCAACGTGGTGGAGCTGCACGACTGCTTCACGATCGCGGAGATCGTCGCCACCGAGGGGCTCGGCTTCTTCGAGCCCGGGACCGGCGGGCTCGCGGCCGAGAAGGGGTGGACCAGCCTCGGCGGCCGGCTGCCGGTCAACCCGTCGGGAGGCCTCAAGGCCAAGGGGCATCCCATCGGCGCCACCGGAGCCGCTCAGATCGCCGAGATCGTCACGCAGCTACGCGGCGAAGCCGGGCCGCGGCAGGTGGACGGGGCCTCGACCGGGCTCACCCACACCCTGGGCGGCAACACCGCGACCGTCCTGGTGAGCCTGTTCGGCCGTGACTGAGCGCGTGGTGCACCTGAAGGACTTCTTCGCCGAGGTCCGGGCCGGCCGACTGACCGGGATCCGCTGCGGGCGCTGCGGCGCGCTGGCCATCCCGCCCAAGGAGTTCTGCGAGCAGTGCCAGCAGCGCGAGTGGCAGCCGGTGCCGCTCGGCGGCGCCGGCACCGTGGTCTCGTTCACCGTGATCCGGGTCGCGCCCCGCGGCCGGAGCGCGGAGGTCCCCTACGCGGTCGCGGTGGTGCGGCTCGAGGAGGGCGTCTCTCTCCTGGGCCGGGTCGTCGACGTTCCCTTCGACGCCCTCAAGGCCGGCCTGCCGGTCCGGTTCCGGCCGGTCGAGATCGGCGGCCAGACCATGATCGGCTTCGGCCCCGCGTGAGCGGGGCGCCCGGAGCCGTGCCGCGCAGCTAGCCCGCCGACCGGCGACGGGCGGCCCGGTAGCCCCGGAAGAACGAGCGCACGTCCTCCACGAACTCCGTCGGGCGCTCGTAGGCCAGGAAGTGCCCGCCGACCGCGAGATCGGTCCGCCTCACGCAGTTGTACGCGCGCCGCACCCAGCTGTCCGGGGGCGCAGGGAATAGATCGTACGGGCAGGCGACGAAGGCGGTCTCCACCCCCACGAGCTCGCCGCGCGCCAGGCGCATGCCGTCGAGGCGGCGCGCCGCGGTGTAGAGCCAGCTCGCGGAGTTGACGCTGCCGGTGAGCCAGTAGATCATCACGTCGGTGAGGATCTGCTCCATCGTGAAGGGCGGACCTCCCGGCCCCGGCGCGCTCCAGCCGTGGAACTTCTCCGCGATCCACGCGGCCAGGCCGACCGGCGAGTCGGTCAGCGCGTAGGCCAGCGTCTGGGGCTTCGTGCCCTGGATCGCCTGGTAGCCGGTCTCGCGCGCGAGCCGGGCGCGCGTCCGTGCGACCCAGGCTTCCTCCTCGGGGCTGAGCGGCGGGCTACCCTCGCCGAGGTATGGCCGCAGACCCATGATGTTCAGGTGTATCGCGACCACGTGAGAGGGCGCGTCCACCCCCAGCCACGACGTGACGAGGCCGCCCCAGTCGCCGCCCTGCGCGGCGTACCGCTCGTACCCCAGCGTGGACGTCATCAGCTCGTCCCAGATCCGCGCGATGTCACGGGTGCTGATCGGGGCCGAGGGCGCGGACGACCAGCCGTAGCCGGGCAGGCTCGGCACGATCACGTCGAAGGCGTCCTCGACCCGGCCGCCGAATCGCTCCGGATGCGCGAGCGGGCCGACCGTCGCCTCGAACTCCACGAACGACCCGGGCCAGCCGTGGGTGAGCACGAGCGGTAGCGGGTCGGGTCCGCTGCCCCGCTCGTACACGAGATGCACCCGGTGGTCTCCGACCGACGCGACGAACTGCGGCAGGCGGTTCAGCCGACCCTCGACGGCGCGCCAGTCGTAGTCGGTGCGCCAGTACTCGACGAGCCGGCGGAGGTAGTCCGGCTCGACCCCGTAGTCCCACCCGGCCGCGGCGGGCGCGCCGGGCAGCCGCGCGCGGGCGAGCCGGTCCCCGAGATCCTCCAGGACGCTCGCGGGGACTTCGATCCGGAAGGGGGCGAGCCCGCGAGGCTCCGGTCTCACTCCCCTGGGCCCACCAGACCGATCCTGATGCGCCGGTTGTGCCGACCCTTGTTGTCGATCTTGAGGATGCGTACCGGCCGCGAGGCCCCGGTGGACGCCAGATGGGTCCCGCCGCACGCCTGCCGGTCGAGCCCCACGATCTCCACCACCCGGACCGTCCCGTCCGGGGCCGGGGGCGGCGCCACCGACCGGTTGCGGATGAGGCCCCGCTCGGCGAGCGCGTCACCCTCCGGCACGTACGCGTAGCGCAGCGGCAGGTCCTGCCGGATCACGTCGTTGATCTCGGGCTCGAGGGCCCGCAGCCGGTCGTTGTCGGCGTCGGGCAGATCGAAGTCCATCCGCGCGGTGCCGTCGTCGTTGAGCTGGGCGCCGGTCACCAGCGCGCCCTGGAAGCGCTGGAAGACCAGCGCGTTCAGCACGTGGGTGTCGGTGTGTAGCTGCGCCATCATCGAACGGAAGGCCGCGTCGACCGCGACCTGCACCGCGCCGGCCATCTCGACCGGATCGGCGACCAGGTGCCAGTAGCCGCCCGCGGCGAGCTCGACGCCGGTGACGCGCGCCTCCCCGCCGCTCCAGCGCAGGACTCCGCGATCGGCGAGCTGCCCGCCCCCACCCGGATGGAACGGCGACTGCTCCAGCAGGACCGCCCCCGGACGCGCGTCCACGACGCGAGTGTCGACGACGAGAACGTCCGGGTGCTCGTGACAGAAGTAGCGGGACATGGGGACCTCAGGGCTCGGCGTGGAGCGCCAGCTCGAAGTGCTCCACGCGGGTGTCGAAGTCGGCGAGCACGTCGCGGGCGGCGGGCTCCACGACCGCCGCGTGCGCGTCGGCCCCCGCGAACTCCGAGACGGCCGCCATCGACGTCCACAGCGTGAGCACGGTGATCCCGATCAGGCCGTCCTGCGGCCGTCGCAGGACCATCGCCCCGCGATGCCCCGCCCGGCGGCGGAGCGCCGGGAGCACCGTGGATCGGAAGTGCTCCAGATACGCGTCCGCGCCGGCCGGGGTCGCGCGGGCCGACCACGAGCGGACGATCGCGGCGGAGGGCGTGGCCATGGCGGAGAGGATACCGGCCCCGTCCACATGTTGCACATGAATAGTGTGCATGACTAGTATGCCGCCGTGGAATTCGACGACATGCGGGCCTTCGTGGCGGTGGCGGAGGCGCGCTCGGTGAGCCGCGCGGCCCACGAGCTGCACCTCACCCAGCCCGCGGTGAGCCGGCGGGTGCAGCGCCTTGAGGCCGCGCTCGGCGCGGTCCTCTGCGATCGGCGCCGGCGGCCCCTCACCCTCACCGCGGCGGGGCGGGCCGCGCTCGAGCGCTGCCGCCGGGTGCTCCACGCGGTCCGCGACGTGCGCTCCGCGACCGGCGGCGACGATCCGCTCGCCCGCGAGATCCGCGTGGGGGTGGCGCACGCCCTCACCGAGGTGACGCTCACCGAGCCGGTCGACGGGCTGCGACGCGCCTTCCCGCGGGTCTCCCTCTCGCTCGGCACCGGCTGGAGCCACGATCTGCTCGAGCGCGTCCGCGCCGGCGCCCTCGACGCGGCGGTGATCCTCCTGCCGGACGGCGAGCGGCTCCCCGCGGGCCTCGACGCCACCCGACTGGGGCACGAGCGGCTGGTCGTGGTGGAGCCCCGCCGGGGCCCGCGCGGCGCGCGCGGCACCGGCCTCGCCGCGCTCGACGGTCGCGGCTGGGTCCTCAACCCCGAGGGCTGCGCCGCCCGCGCGCTGCTCCAGCGCGCGCTCCACGGGGCCGGCGTCCGCCTGCGCGTGGCCGTCGAGACTTACACCTACGACCTCCAGCTGGCCCTCGTGGCCCGGCACCGGGGACTCGGTCTCGTGCCCGCCCGTATCCTCGCCCGGAGCCCGCTACGCGCCCGCCTCCGCGTCCGCCGAGTGCGCGGCCTCGACTTCCCGCTCACCATCTGGGCGGTGCGTCGCGAGACGACCCTCGACCTCGTGCCTGTCTTCCGCGCCCTCGACCGCGCCCTTATCGAGCGGCTCTCCGGTCGCGGCCGGGTCCAGTAAGCACACGACGCCGTTGACAGGCGGCGGCGCGCCGCGCATGCTCGGCGCGCTCGACCTCCGACGCTTCCGTCCCGCACCAGGAGGAGCGCCCGATGGCCGGATACCTCGTCCTCGCCCTCTCCCTCCTGCTGGCCGGCTGCTTCGGCGCCTACCAGGTCACCGCCGACAATCCAACCGGCGCGGGCTCGCTCCAGCCGACCGTGGAGGACAAGGACGCCGGGCTTGTCGGCATCGCCCCCGGCTTCGACGTCAAGGCCTACCGGGTCATCGCGGTGGCCCTCTTCCCGGTCACCGACCCGTCGGTGAAGGATGACGGCGACCGGCGCACCGCTTCGTCCATGGCGGCCTTCCTCCAGTCCGAGCTCGTGCGCCGGCTGCGGGAGAGCGAGCTGTGAGACCGCGCGGCAGCCCGGTGCGCAGAAGGCCCTGCGGCTCGAGGGCACGATCACGCGTCTCGGCGAGGGCTCCCAGGCCGCGCGGGCCCTGTTCGGCCTGTACGGGGCCGGCAAGGCGCGGGCCCGGAGCGACATGACGTTCCGCGACGTCCAGACCGGTCAGCCGGTGATGGTGACCGCCGATCGGCGCGTCGCGCAGATGGGCATCTTCGGCGGCGACAGCAAAGACCGCCTGCGCGAGTCCTTCGGCGACAGGGCCCGCGACCTGGCCAAGTTCCTGGTGCGGCTCGACCGCGGCGAGGCGCCCCGCAAGGAATAGGGGGCGCGCACGCGACGAGGGGGCCGCGGCGACTCACCGCGACCCCCTCGAGAATTTGGAGCGGCCGACCGGATTCGAACCGGCGACGTCCAGCTTGGGAAGCTGGCATTCTGCCACTGAATTACGGCCGCTCGTGCTCCCCTATTCTAGTCCTCGCTCCGCGGGTGTCAATCGCCGGGATCCTACTTGAGCGACATGTCGTAGGCCTTGATCACCTCGTCGCTGCGCGCCTTCCAGTTGAGCCGCTTGTTCGCCCCGTACAGATCGAGCTGCTGGTAGAGCGGCACCGCGGGCATGTCGTCGATCCAGAGCTTGTTGATCCGGTGGTAGAGGGCGAGCCGCTGCTTCTCGTTCATCTCGGTCTGCGCCTGGTCCACCATGCCGTCGAAGTCCGGGTTGCTGTAGTTGCCGAGATTGCTGCCGGTCCGGAAGAGCGGCACGTACACCGTCTCGGCGTCCAGGGTGGACGTGCCCCAGCCGATCAGCCATACCGGGCCGGGCTTGTGCACGTACACCAGGTTGTTCAGGTAGCTCACGAACTCGTAGGTCTTGAGCTGGGTCTTGATCCCGGCCTTGGTGAGCTGGCCCGCGACCGCCTCCGCCACTTCCTTGTCCCGCACGTAGCGGCCCTGCGGGCTGTTGAGGGTGAGATCGAGCCCGCCCGGATAGCCCGCCTCAGTCAGCAGCTGCTTGACCTTCCCGAGGTCCTGCTTGATCGGCTTGAGGGAGGCGTCGTAGCCGAAGTGGAGCGGGGTCAGCAGGGTCGCGGTGCGCATGGCCTTGCCGTCCAGCACACCCTTGATGATCTCGTCGACGTCGAGCGCGTAGGCGATGGCCTGCCGGACCCGCTTGTCCGCGGTCACGCCCTTGTAGGCCCCGACCAGCTTGTGCTGGGCGTCGAACTCGTGCGTCACGAACATCAGCTGGATCGTCCGGATCGACGGCGCGGTGGAAAGGAAGACCTTGGGATGGCCCGCGATGATGGCCGCGAGGTGCGGCGGGATGTTCACCGCCACGTCGACCTCGCCGTTCTGCAACGCCGCGACGCGCACCGCGTCGTCGGGGATCGGGCGGAACACCACGGTCTTGATCCGAGGGGCGCCCCGCCAGTACTGGTCGTTCGCCTCCAGCACGATCTCCTCGTCCTTGTTCCAGCGCACCAGCTTGTAGGGCCCGGTGCCGATCGGATTCTTCGAGATGAAGGCGGTGTCCTTGCCCGCGTAGGCCTTTGGCGGGTACATCGAGGCCTGGCGGAAGGTCATGACCGCGACGAAGGTCGGCCACGGCTTGGAGGTGTGCACCTTCACCGTGTACGGGTCGACGATCTCGACGTGATCGATGAGGCGGAAGTTCGAGCTGGCCCGCAGCCCCGACTTGACCCGCTCCAGGCTCCACTTCACCGACTCCGCGTTGAAGTCTTCGCCGTTGTGGAACTTGACGCCCTTCCGCAGCTTGACCTCCCATACCGTCGGGGTCACCAGCTTCGGCAGCTCCGCGGCGAGGGCCGGCACGATCTTGAGATTCTGATCGCGTTCCACCAGCGTGTCGAAGATGTGCGCCGCCACCACCGACGCGGGCGTCTCCTGCTGGTTCATGGTGTCGAGCGTCGAGGGGTCCACGCCCTGAGCGATGACCACCTTGCCCTGGGGAGCCGCCCCCGCCAGGCCCGGCGCCGCGAGCAGGCCGATCAGGAGCGCACCGAGACGTCTCACGTGCATCTGGATCCTCCTTGGAAGCGGGGAATTTGCGGAGAAAGTGCCCACACTCTAGGCAACCGTCGGCCCGCGTGTCAAGTTCCGGAGCCCTCGCGGACGTCCGGCCCGAGCGTCACGGGCCGGGATCGCGGGCGCGGCGCAGATAGTCGAGGGCCTCCTCGCGCGTGGCCACGAGCCCCAGAGCCTGCGCCTCCCGCGCCCGCTCGAGAAGGCGGCCGACCGCGGGTCCCGGCGCCAGATGGAAGGCGTCCATCACCTCCTCGCCGCGCAGCAAGGGCGGCGTCGTCGCGGCGGCCGCCTCCTCGTCCGCACCCGCCATCAGCGCGCGCACCACCGCGCCGCCCTCGCCCGCCCAGACCGCGAGCGGCGAGCCTCCGGTGAGCGCCGCCGCGTCGGCCAGGGCGAGGAGCAGGAGATCGGACGCGTCGTCGCCGAGGGCCCGGAAGAAGCGGAAGCGCGCCCGCCGGGTGATC
>Ga0070694_100000251_pt1 | contig 28410 bp, 16 predicted proteins | sample KBSK1251metaG_FD_65470 | JGI IMG/M metagenome (GOLD analysis project Ga0070694, IMG submission 65470) | Corn, switchgrass and miscanthus rhizosphere microbial communities from Kellogg Biological Station, Michigan, USA - KBS K1-25-1 metaG | ecosystem: Host-associated > Plants > Roots >...
AATGGCAAAAGTAAATCTTACTTCGTATTCGCCGGGCGCTAGCTTTTCAATCACGAAGCGGCCACGCGCATCTATCTCGGCCGGAGGACTGCCTCCCGACGGCGCATTGGGCCGCGTGGCTAGGGCCACCAAGCGTATGCCTGGGGGCAAGGTACCAATGATCTTGACTTCACCGCGAATCACGCCCGTGCCGGAACTGACGACTATCCGCAAGCCAGATACTTGCTCGCCGGGAGCCAATTCGATCATGCCACCGTTGATAGCAGCCCCGTCACGTTCGATGCGCACGAGTTGCAAGCCTTGCGACCCGCTGAACGAGAGGCGCGTTTTGCCCGGTGGCAGTCCTGTGATACTGAAACTCCCATCCGGCCGGACTATGCCTTCGGATGAAGTTGGCGTACCAGACTTCCCGCGTTCTACCAGAGAAACGAAAACGTAGGCACGCGCCATTTGACGGAGAATCGCGGCGTCATTGCCATCCTCCGCTGCTAGTGCGCCCGAGATGCTGCTGCCGCGTTGTGCCTTGATCTCAATGCCGGAAACATTGCCATCGGTGATTTCAAAAGGCACTTGTTCGCTGTAGAAATTACCCACTTCACCGCTCGGCACAAGCTGCGCGACATTTGACAGGAAAACTGCGTAGCGCCCCGGCAGCAAGCTTTCAAGACGGAACTCACCTCGCTCGTCGGCGCGCGTGCTTGGTATGAAACTACCGAGCAGTGATGAACCCTCGCGCAGTGTGCCATAACCGAAGGACACGTTTGGCATGGGCTGCCCGGTCTCGGCGTTGATGATGCGCCCGGAAGCGTTGTAGGTTTTGATCGGCTGACCCATCGCAATGTCAACGCTGGTGACTTCCTGGCCATCTCTGAGTTCGATGATTTTTGCCTGCGCTTCCTCAATCGCGTTGGGATGAAAAGTGCGTCGGTAAGTCGGACCGCTGAGACTGCCGCGAATGCTGGTGCCATCGGTGGCTTGACCAGCGCTCACTGCATAGCGGCCAGCGGGCAAGCCGAAGATGCGATAGATGCCGCGATCATCAATCTCATACATCGTCGGATCGTACTCCTGAATTCGGCTCTTACGCCCCTGATCGTCCAGGGACATGAGAATCACGTAGTTGCCCACGAATGGCCGCCCGCTCCCGTCCACCACTTTGCCGGTGATGACCGCGCCGCGTGTGAGCGCGAAATCAATGCGGTCAATCTGCTCGTTCTCGCCGAGCATGACAGTCTTGCCTTGGAGCGATCCACGCTGATTGCCGCCAGGCATGATGTAGACCGACGAGAGCGGCAACACGCGGTAACGGCCCGGTGCGAGTCCCGTCAAACGATAGCTCCCATCTTCACTGGTTGTCGCTTTCGCCGCCGGTTCGGAGTCGGGCGGGTTCACATCGCTACGTTGTGCGCCGACCACCAACCCTGCCAGAGTTTTATCGCCGACCATGATCCGCCCGCTGATTGAGCCGCTTGTGGTCGGACTGCCGGGCGATGATTGCGCTAGTGCTCCAATCGTAGCGCCGAGCAGTAGCGTGATGAAAAGTGTCAAGCGAGTGAGCTTAGGCATAAATTGCTCCATGCTTTATTTGTTCGTTGACGGCGCATAACGCAGCGCGTAATCGCTCACACGCTGGCAGGGCTGCAATTCGATCTCGACTTTCGCCGCTTCCGCTTCGCGCCGCAGCTTGGCGCGCTCGTTGTTATCCCACGCGGCGGGGCGCGGCGTGATGACAGTGATTTCATCATCGGAAATCACACGCGCGAGCAGCCAGTATTTGCCCGGCGCGAGATTGGTCAGCGTAAAACTGCCGTCGCTGGCAGCATTGACTTGAGCGTAGCGCAACATATCATCGGCGCGTTCGCGCTCGACTGGAATCGCATGCACTCGCAACCGCGCGGGCAGCTTCGCGGTTTCGCTCTCAGGCGTAACACGTCCGCGCACGCTCCCTGCGCCTTCGGTCAGAGTCACGGTCAAGCCTTTAGCCTTTTCGCCGGATCTGAGCGCGAGACCGCCGCGCCCGATGTCCACGGTTTGCCGAGCGGAAGCGGGGCTGGGCGCGGTGATTGATTTGACATACCAACTTTCACCGGGAGGGCGCACTTCGATGCGGTAACGAGCGGCAGTCAGGCTGCGGAACAAAAATTCGCTTTGGGCGTCCGGCGCACTGGTGGCGCTGATCCAGCGCTGCAACAGTTCGTTTTCATCCGCGGCCACATCCGTGCGGCGCGTGGCCAGGATCGTCTCTTGTGGTTGCGGTGAGCGTTTGCCTGCGCAGGCCGCCGCCGGGCTTTCGGCGCTCGCGGGTTCAAGCTGGACGCGGCCAGTGATCGAAGCCAGCGCTGTGAGCGGCAATTCGATGCCTGTCACATCCGCGCCTTTGACCGACACACGGCGCGGGAGCGCGACAAAGGTCTCAGGATCTGATGGGCCGCTGCTGAAGCGTTGCGCGCTGATCTCATAATCGCCATCCGGCACGCCGTAGATGGCAAAGCCGCGACGGGTGTCCGACAGTTGCGCGCTGGTTGAGTTGATCGTCGTGCCGGTCGCCAGGTGGCGTAGATCAATCGAGGCGCCTGAATTGGCACCGGTGCCGCCCGTGCCGCCCGTGACTGTGCCGCTAATGACGCGGCCGCGTTCGCCGCGAAAGCGAATATCAATGCCGCTCACCTCCTCGCCGCTGCGGATCGTGATTTCGACCGCTGTGTCGCGCGTGGCGGAAGGATGAAAGGTTGGCACTTCGCCTTCGTGTTCGGAAGGGCGTCCGGTGCGGTTGAGACCGGCGGCCATGACGATATAAGTGCCCGGCGGCAGCCCAAACAAACGATAGATGCCGCGATCATCGGTCGGGCGTTGTTGGCTGGCAGCCGTGGGCGCGACGAGCTTTCCTTCACCATCGCGCACACGAATCGCACGGAGCGTGATGCCGGTGATCGGCGCATCGCCGGCATCTATCACTTTGCCAGTAATCACGCCGCCTTTGATGAGTGCGATCCTGGCCGACTCGCCGAGGCGATAGACAGGGCGCTCGCTGAGCGAGGCGAGGGGAGGCGCGACATAGCCCGGCGCATTGGCGGAAAGATTGTAAGCGGCGGGCGGCAGATCAGTGAGGCGGAAACCGCCTTCCGCATCCGTCGCGGCGGAATATGAGCCTCCTGGGTTGGTGCTGCCCACCGCGATGGCGCTGACTCTGGCGTTGAAAATCGGCTGACCTTCTTCGGTCACCACGCGCCCGATGATCTCGCCGAACTGCTGCGGAGATGTGGTCCTCGTTTCTCTCTGCGGGCTGGTAGCTGGCGGCGGATTTTGGGGAGTCTGATGGCGCACAGACGCCAGCGCCGCGCCTGCGAGCAGGAGCGCAGGACCGAGCGCCAGCGTGTGCCAGATAGTCACGCGGTGATGAATGAGTGAAGCGAAGCGTTTAGTCATGGCTTTGGTTTGGGCTTTAGTCATGATGTGGCCTCCTTATTTTTTGCCGCTCAGATCGAGCGTCATTGTGACTTGCGATTCGGTTCCATTAGCGACCGTCACGTTTTGCTTAACGCTCGGCATCGCGGCCGGGGATAGAGGCGGAGCAGGCGGACCGCCCGCTGTGCCAGTGCCAGTAGTCGTCGTCACTGTAGTGGTGCCGCCACCGCTGCCCATGGTCGTAGACATCATGGTGAAATTGGGGCCTGGCATCACCCGCGCCGTCAGTTCATACTCGCCGGGAGCCAGCTTCTCAAGCAGGAAACGTCCGCGCGCATCGGCTTCGGCCGAGGAAGTCGGAGGTGGGCCAGCGGACTGCACATTGAGTCGCCTGGCCGAAACCATCAGACGCATGCCAGGATCCAGTGTTCCATTGAGCTTCACTTCTCCGCGCACCACGCCCGTGCCATAGCTGACGATCAACCGCAGCCCGGAGACTTGCTCGCCCGCAGTCAACTCGATGGTGCCGTCGCTTAATGGGCTTCCTTCGCGTTCGATGCGCACCAACTGAAGCCCTGACCCGTTGAGCATCAGTCGCAGTTTGCCTGGCGATAAGCCGCTCACGCGGAAGCTGCCGTCAGACTGAACCCGGTTCGAGGAGGAAGAGGTCATTGGCATCGGCGGGGCGGCCGGCCCGCTTACTACCGGGCTGGCAAAGACGAAGGCTTGCGCTGCCTGGCTGAGCAGCGCTTGATCGTTGCCATCCTCTGCGGCGATCACGCCCGTGATGCTGCCCGCGCGATGCACTCTGATTTCAATGCCGGAAACGTTGCCGTCACTGATTTCAAAAGGCACTGGGTCGCTGTAGTAATCAGTGCCAGCGTCATTCGCGCTGAGCCCTGGGAAACTGTATAAGAACGCGGCGTAGCGTCCGGGCAGCAGATTATCAATGCGAAACTCGCCTCGGATGTTGGTCGGCGTGCCGCTGGAGCCGAAGCTGCTTGGCCTCGATGTCCCTTCGCGCAAGCCCCCATAGCCAAACATCACGTTCGGCATCGGCTGCCCGGTCTCAGCGCTGACGATGCGCCCCGTGGCCTCAAAGGTTCTGACTGGACGGCCCACCGCGATGTCAGCGTTACCGACCTCCTGGCCCTCTCTGAGTTCGATGATTTTGGCTTGCTCTTCTTCGATTGCGTTGGGATGGAACGTGCGCCGGTAGGTTGGGCCGCCGAAGCCGATGCGGATGCTCGTGCCATCAGTGGCTTGCCCCGCGCTAACGGTATAACGCCCAGCAGGCAGACCGAAGACGCGATAAACACCGCGATCATCAATCTCATTCATCGTGAAATCCATGCTCTGAGTCGGACGTTTGCGCCCCTGATCATCAATGACCGTCACCGTCACGCGCTCGCCGATGAGTGGCCGTCCGTCGCCGTCAAGCACCTTGCCGGTGATGACCGCGCCGCGCACGACCGAGAAATCAATATTATCTGCCTGATCATTTTCGTTGAGCGTGACCGTCCGGCCTGAAAGCGAAGCGATGGGCCCATCCCCCGGCACAACGTAAACGGTCGAGAGCGACATGACGCGATAGCGGCCCGGAGCGAGGCCAGTGATCTGATAGCGTCCGTCCTGATTGGTGGTCGCTTTCGCCGCCGGTTCGGATGATGATGTCGGAGCGTTGGGGTCGTTCCGCTGTGCGCCGACCATCAGACCCGGCGCGGGATTGCCGCCGAGCATGACGCGCCCGCTGATGGAACTGCCAGCAGTCGGGCCTCCGGACGATGATGATTGCGCGCGCGCGCCGATCAACGCGCCCAACAACCATGCAATGAGGATGAAAATGCGTGTCAGAGAGTGCATAGGTTCCTCCAAGTTAATCGTCGGTTATTACTCATGAGGCAGCGGTCTCGAAGCTGAGCGCGACGCGAAATCCGCCCAGCGCAGCGTAACATCGATGCCGTCGGCGGTTTTACCTTCGGCCAAAGTCAATGTTTTGCCGACTGGCCCAGCCGACTCTCGGAGCAGTAGGACAAAAGCTGCCGTAAACGGCGCTACAGTGTAGCCGCCCGCTGCGACACCCGTGAATTGATAACGCCCATCGTGATTGGTCGTCGCTTTCCAGGGCAAGGGCGGCACACTTGGCGGGCCGGAAGTGGATAACTGTAACCTGAGCATGACGCCTGGGACTGGCTGTCCATTGATGGTCACGCGGCCCGTGATCGCGCAAGTGGCGGCTGGATTAGTTACAAGGGATTGAGCCAGGGCGCTGGCAGTGATGAGCATCAGCGCGGCGGCGCAAAAAGCATAGCGTGCGAGAGCGAGCATGGGGAATCTCCTCCGGGTTAAAAGTGCAACGCTGAGAAAACTGCTTTTTGACTACGGAAGGACGCCTTAGCTCGCGTCCATCTGGAAATTACGGGACTCTGGAAATTACGGGACAAAGATGCGCGAAATACTAATCAAGTTGGCTAGACGCGCATGGTAGAGGGTGGTCAGCTTAATCATTAGCCACCCGCGAGAGCTTTTTTCACCGGTCACATCGCTCGTGCAAAGTTACCGGTTGACCGATTTGATTTTATCACTTTGACCGCACGTTTTATTAGACGCTGAGGCCCAATGATTGTTCCCAATACTTTATGCCGCGAGCTGCCTCGGCCATGACGGGGAACACGGATTGCGATTCTGCCATCGGTTTTGAGTCTTTAAGATTTCTGTCCGGTGACCGATTTCAGCCGCGCCTGATGCGCGACTGGACGCTGACGCGAGAGCATTAAGGAAATGGTATGAATCGGCTGTTCCCACGCTTCATCAAACTATCACTCGGCTTGGCCGCGCTCTGTGCCGCATTGCACTTCGCGGCGCAGCCTGCGGCGGCCGTGCAAGGCCAGGTGAGCGGGGAAGAGAAGATGGCTCCGACGTTGCGAGACAAGCAGGCCACACTCTCTCCACGAGCGCGCGTGCGGGCGATTATCAAAACCGCAGGCGAGCCGAGCCAGGCTGACCATCAAGCGGTGAAGGCGGCTGGCGGGCAAGTGCTGGGCAGCCTTTCCAATGTCAATGCTTTGGTCGTTGATGTGCCAGCCGGGAAATTAAATCAGTTGGCCGCGAGCAGTGGAGCGCAATGGATTTCCGAAGACGAGCCGGTTAAAGCACTTGGTAACGGCAATGAGAAGGGAGAGAAATGGTGGCAGCTTAATGCGCCGCCGAGCCATATCGAAGTCACTACGGGTGCGGGCACTCATCTCAGCCCGCCCTTTTCCAACATCCTGGCGAAAAATCTTTACACACCCACGATTGCCATTCTCGATTCGGGCATTTCGCCGCCGAACCAGATGGATCTCGCCTCGACGCTCACCGGGCGCAGCCGCATCCTGGCGAAGGTTGATTTCACTCAGAGCAGATGGCGCGGCGTAGATCTCTATGGACACGGCACGCACGTGGCAGGCATCGCCGCTGGTTCGGGCGCGGCTTCGCAACTCAACTGGTACAACCATCGTGAAGATCCGACCTTTGGCGGGATCGCGCCGAACGTCAATCTGGTGGACGTGCGCGTGCTCGATGAAAATGGAGCGGGCACGGTTTCGACAGTGCTGGCCGGGATCGAATGGGTGATCGCCAACAAGCAGCGTTACAACATCCGCGTGATCAATCTCAGCCTCGGCGGCGGCGTGACGCAGTCTTACAAAACCGATCCGCTCTGTCAGGCGGTCGAGCGCGCCGTGCAAGCCGGGATCGTCGTGGTCTGCGCGGCGGGCAATTATGGCAAGGATGACCAGGGCCGCCCGCTTTATGGGAGCATCGTTTCGCCGGCGAACGATCCTTATGTGATTACCGTCGGCGCGGTCAACACCAAGCAGACCAACACGCGCTCGGACGATGTCATGGCCACCTACAGTTCGCACGGCCCGACGTTGGTTGATGGTTTGATCAAACCCGATCTGGTTGCGCCGGGCAATAAGATCGTCTCGCTGCGCGCCACCACCATGCCGGGCAACACCAACATGCTTGACGCGCAGAATGCGTTGGTCTCGCCCGATCTGAGCAAGAATGGTATAGAGAAGGATTACATGACCATGAGCGGCACTTCGATGGCCGCGCCGATGGTTTCGGGCGTCGTGGCCTTGATGCTGCAACACAATCCCGCGCTCACGCCGCGCATGGTCAAAGCAATGCTGCGTTTCACCGCGCAGCCGATGACCAGCCTCTCGTCGCTTCCGGCTTATCTGCAATTGGTGACGGAAGGGGCGGGCGAGATGAATGCGGATGGTGCGGTCAAGCTGGCGCACGCGCTGCGCAAGGACGCCCTGCTCGCCAAGCCGGGCGAGAACCTGCTGCCGCCAGGAGTGACGCTTAAAAGACTCGCGCTCACTTCACAGATCGCGGGCGAGAAGGTGCCATTCAATCGGGACATCATCTACTCGGATGGGATTCTGTTTGCCGAGGGAATTCTGTTTGCCGAGGGGGTGCTCTTGGCTGATGGAGCGATCTTTTCCGAAGGCATTTTGTTCGCCGACTCAGTGAGCAAAGAGAGCGGCTACACACTGCCCGGCAACTTTACGCTAACGAGCGGTGTGACGCTCACCGACCGCTTTGTCCGGCCTGATGGGATTCTGTTTGCGGACGGAATTATTCTCCCTGACGGCCTTTTGCTCGCAGATGGGATTTTGTTCGGTGATGGGTTGGTCATAAGCGATGGGATTCTGTTTGCAGACGGGATTCTGTTTGCGGATGGGATTTTGTTCGCCGATGGGTTTTTTACCAAAGGCGGCTCGCTCCTGCCATACTCGACGCTGCTCAGCAGCGGGATTCTCTTCGCCGACACGCTCGTCATGCGGCAGGCAGCTTTCCGTGACGAGGCGAGCTGGCGCGGGCAATTGGTGGATCCGACTTCGATCAAGGACGTAAGCGAAATTCAGAAGGCTGGCGGCAGCGATGTCAAAGTGACCGGCTTGCGCTGCCTGACCGATTTCAGCAGCGCTTATCTTCCAAAGCGCGGACGATGAAATGCGGCATGCGGTCAACGCACTGCGTTGACCGCATGCCGCATTATTTGTTGCTTTGTCGTTCCCCCCGAGTATGTTATAAATCTTCCGTCGGCTCGCTCCTGGCCCGCGTGAGCCAAGCCAATCCCCGAAATTGCCCCACCTGACAAGGATTGGCACCCCGCAAATCACTGGAACTGAAACCCGCGTGAGAGCGTTCAAGGGGAAGTCCAAAGCTTCTCGCTCCTCACCAAGCAGTTTGGCGCGCGGAAGGAAGTATTGCAGGAGGCAAGTAGTAATCATGCGTCAACGACATCTCTTTCTCATTCTAGTCATTCTGACTTTCCTGGCGGCGATGGCCGTTTCTGGAGTCAGCGCTTTTCAACAGTCGGGCCAATCAACGCAGACAACGCAGACACCGCCCAAAGAACAGGAGAAGGAACAGGAGAAGGATCCAGTTCCTGTCGCCATCACCCCGCGGATCAAACCAGCAGCCACTCCCATCAACAAGGAAGTAGCTGAGGATGAGTTCGCCACCTTTGGCTTCCCCTCGATCAATAACAAGGGGGCCGTCGCTTTTCTCGGACGGTTTATCCTTCCATCCGGGTCGGAGAGAAGCAGCCAATCCATCTTCGTCAGAGAGCCTGACGGCACGTGGCACATCACTCGCCGGAGAGATAAAACACTCAATGACGGCTGGGTCATCACTGACTTCAATAACCCGGTGATCAACGATAATGGCGACCTGGCGTTTTCAGGCAATTTCGCTGATCCGACGGTCGCGCTCCAACCCGTGAGCACTCATGCGGCGCTGCAAGCTGACGGAGCCAAGCCCACAGCCAATGCTGGGATCTTTATCAAGACCTCCGCAGGCATCAGGAACCTGGTGCAGCTTGGAGAGGAAGTGCCGCGTATGCCATCGAAATTCACCGGCTTCAGCAATCCATCGGCGAACTCCAAAGGCACGCTCGCCTTCATCGGCACCTATGGCGATCCTGATGGACGCGGCCTCTTCATTATGGAGGAGGGCAAACTGACGCTCGTTGTGCGCAGCGGCCAGAAGATCTCGCCGGAGGATCCTTCGGTCTTCTCCGAGCATTATTATCCTTCACAGATCAACGAGCGCGGCGAAATCGCGTGGTTTTCGCGGATCGGCGGCACGAGCGGCGGCGGCATCTTCGTCAAGCGCGCCACGGGCGTAGAGGCGATTGCCTTGCAGGGCAATCCCGCGCCGCTCAAGCCGCCTAAGCCGACCGCAGTCAAAAAGGCGACCGGTGCGCGGGGCAAGACTGCTGCTTCGCCAGCCAAGACCTCCGCTTCAGGAGCCAGGTCTTCACAGGCCAAAGCTCCGGTCAAAGTGCCGAGTTATATCGGCTTCGGCCAGATTTCGCCCTCGATCAATGACAAGGGCGATGTCGCCTTCGTCGCCTTCTACGATGGGCCTGAGGCCGGGCGCGCTTTATTCCTCAAGGAAGGCGATGCGCCGGTCAAAGTCGTGGCCAAGAGCGGCGACAAGATCACTGACACGACCTATAATTTCACCAGCTTCGATAAGCCGGCCATCAATAATCGCGGTGAGATTGCCTTCATTGGCAGCTACGGCGGACGCACGCGCGGCGTCTTTCTCAAGACCGCCAAAGGCATCGAGATCATCGCGCTCGCCGAGCAGAAGGTTCCGGACGGCGACAAGGATGAGCTCTTCAACAACTTCGTTCAGCCCGCGCTCAACGACCGGGGCGAAGTGGTCTTTTATGCCCAACTCAAAAATGGCTTGGTCGGCATCTTCATCAAAGATGCTTCCGGTCTCAAGCGATTGGCGGTGCGTGGGGATAAAATGCCGGTTCAGTTTCAGTAAAGCAGGCAGCTATCAGCCATCAGCTTTCAGCTATCAGCTAGAGACATCGCCATAGGCGGTGGGCGGTTTTCCGCTTTTAGCTGACGGCTGAAAGCTGATGGCTGACTGGTCTTCAATGCTTGAAGTGCCGGATGCCGGTGAAGACCATTGCCAACTGATGCTCGTTGGCGGCTTGAATCACTTCCGCGTCGCGCATCGAACCGCCCGGCTGAATGACGGCGGTGATGCCATGCCCCGCCGCTTCATCCACGCCATCGCGGAAAGGGAAGAAGGCATCTGAGCCGAGCACCGTTCCGGTGAGCGGCAGTTGCGCTTTCATCGCGCCGAGCTTGACCGAATCCACCCGCGACATTTGTCCGGCGCCCACGCCGACCAACTGACCCTCACGCGCATAAACAATCGCATTCGATTTGACGTGCTTGGCAATCGCCCAGGCCAGCCGCAGCGCACGCATCTCCGCCACCGTCGGTTTGCGCTCACTGACGATCTGAAATTTCTCTTCGTCCAGCAGCTCTGCATCCCGCTCCTGCATGAGCATCCCGCCACTGATTTTCCGCAGTTCCAATTGCGCCCGCCGCTCCGCCGTCTCTTCTCCCATCCGCAACACGCGCAGGTTTTTCTTTGCTCCCAGCACGCCGCGCGCTTCTTCAGTGAAGTCCGGCGCAATGATGACTTCGGCAAACATCTCGGCCATCTCACGCGCCGCCCCTTCATCCACCGTTTGCGAGAAGGCGATGATTCCGCCAAAAGCTGAAATCGGATCGGTCGCTTTGGCTTTGGTGAAGGCTTCGAGCGGGGTGCGCGCCAAACCGACGCCGCAGGGATTCGTATGTTTGATGATCGCGCAAACGTGCAGCAGATCGCTCTGCGCCGCCTCACTCTTGGCGCGCGATCCTCGGATCAGATCGCGCCTCAGTTCGCTCACCAGTTCCCACGCCGCGTCGGCATCAATCAGGTTGTTGTAAGATAGCTCCTTACCTTGCAACTGCTCCGCTGTCGCTACGCCTTTTTCATCGCTGCCCGCGAGTTGGTAGAGCGCCGCCCGTTGATGTGGATTCTCGCCGTAGCGGAGCGGCATGGTTTTCTTCAGATCCAATTCGATCTCTGCGGGCATCTCTTGATCGTGCGACGCTGGATCGCCGAGCGCGATGTCAAGATTATTTGGCTGGCGCGACCAGAGGAAACGCGCGATCTCTTTGTCATAAGCGGATGTGTGCCGGAAAGCCGAGAGCGCGAGTTGATACCGGATCACGAGCGGCAATGCTCCCGCGTGGGTATCAAGCATCGCGCTGACCATCGCATAGTCTGCCGGGTCTACCACCACCGCGACGTCGTGATGGTTCTTGGCCGCCGAGCGAATCATGGCTGGCCCGCCAATATCAATATTCTCGATGGCTTCATCGAGCGTAACATCGGGACGCGCGACGGTTTCGCGGAACGGGTAAAGATTAACCACGACCAGATCAATCGGCTCGATCCCGTGCTCGCGCATTTGCCCTTGATGCGCGGCGTCGTCGCGAATGCCGAGGATGCCGCCGTGAACTTTCGGATGCAGCGTCTTGACGCGCCCATCGAGCATTTCAGGAAAACCGGTCATCTCCGCTACGTCACGTACCGCCAAACCTTGTTCGCGCAGCAAACGCGCCGTGCCGCCGGTCGAGACCAACTCGATTTGATGGCGCGCGAGCGCCTCGGCGAATTCCACCAAGCCTGCTTTGTTCGAGACGCTGATGAGCGCCCGCCGAATCTTCTTCAGTCCAGCTTCATCCACTGCCGCTTCTCCTCAGTAAAGGAGCATGGAGTTCAGGCTTTAGCCTGGCTTTTCAATGGCTAGACAAATAAAGCAAAACCAGGCTAAAGCCTGAACTCCATGCTCTTTATTTGATTTATTACTTGACCTGCAGTTTACCTTAACCGCTCCGGTTGAATCCAGGCGAGGCGCACTACAAGAGGTTGAAACCGCACTGACTGAACCCAACTCGCTCCTCTCCCATACGCTCACGCAGCGCGGCAAGGAGCGGCAAATGTGCATCTGCGCGCAGCCAGTCCGCATAGCCGAGTGAGCGCAGCAGTTCAGGCATGCCGAGCGCGGCACTGCGCTTTCCGCCTGCGCCGTCACCGTCAGTCAGTGTGTCTACCAAAGCGCGGCTGGCGCGCGCAGCGATCAAATCGGCAAAGCACTGGGGATCGCACGGCAGCACGGGGCTGATCGAGGCCTGCGTTTGCAGTCCGGCAGCGGTCAGTCGTTCGAGCGTCGTCAGGCGGCGCTCAATGCTCGGTGAAGTCGGTGTGATCTGGCGGCGCACTTCATCGCGGTCGGTTTCGATGGTCAGGCTGATGGCCGTGCGCGGGCCGAGTTGTTTGAGCAGGGCGATGTCACGCTCGATCAGCGGCGAGCGTGTTTGCACTACGAGAAAGCCGAAGTCGCCGCTCGCGGCAAAAACTTCAAGCAAGCGGCGCGTGAGTTTCAATCTCGCTTCTGCGCCCTGATATGGATCGGTCGCTGTGCTCATAAAAATCCGCAGTGCGCCGAAGCTCCCTTTGCGGCGTGCCGCTTCCAATTCCCGCGCGAGCAAGTCGGGCGCATTGACCTTCGCCTTCACCCACTCGCCCCACGGCGCACCGGCAAACTTTTGAATCGGCATGGCGCGCACATAGCAATAGGGGCAAGAGCCTTTGCCGAAGGCGCAGCCTTGATAGGCATTGAGCGAGTGCGTATACGAAGCGAGAAATCCGCCGGTTGGATTGAGAATGGTTTTGGCCTGGTACTGCTCAACCTCCATACGGTTTGTTTGCCAGCTTGATTGGAATCAAGCGCGGTAGTAGTATCCCATCGGATTCACAATTGCTTCACAAGCAACAGCATTAAGTAGCAGCATCATTCTATCATCTTCGAGTTCGGATGATCTGGTCATCGGAAAGAAGCCCCATGAATACACTGCGCCGAAGCTGCGTCGTTGTCGCGATTCTCTTTGTCTGCTATCTAACGCGACCACCACTCGTCACGCCAGTTGCCGCGCAATCTGCGCCGCGCTTGGATTATGTTGTCCGTGTAGCCGACATGCCGCGCCATCTCTTCCACATCGTGATTCAAGTCTCGAATGTGACGGGCCGCACGATAGATCTTTCGATGCCGTCGTGGACGCCGGGCTGGTACACGATCATGCCCTACGCGGCCAACGTGCAAAAGCTGCACGCACACGATGCGCAGGGCAAGCGGCTGCCGATGCAGGCGATTGACAAACAGACGTGGCGAGTTGAGACCAGCGGCAATCGTTCATTTACCGTTGAGTACGACTATTACGCCAACTACCTCAGCGTCAACGGCGCGGAATTGAATGAAAAACGCGGCTACTTTCTGGGCACGAATCTCTTTTTCTATGCCGTCGGACATACGACCGACACGCCTTCCACGGTTAAATTTGAAACACCCGATGGCTGGCGTATCGCGACGGGACTCAAGCGCGGTGCAGAGGCCAATACTTATAGCGCGCGCAACTTCGATAACCTGGTAGATTGCCCCGTCGTGATGGGAGACTTCGATGAAGAGACGACGACGGTGCAGGGCAAGACCATTCACATCGTCATGGATCCGAAGGGGCAACTCAACGGCGAGGGCCGCACGCGGATGGCTGACTTGGTCAACCGGGTGATTGATTCGCAAGGGAAGATGTTCGGCGGGCTGCCTTACGATGATTACTGGGTGCTTTTTGTGAACGGCCCGAACATCCGGATTGGAGGCGCACTCGAACACGAGAATTCGACTAATGTCATGGGCGGAGTGGGGAATCCTACGGCCAGCATCGGCACCGTTTCTCACGAGCACTTCCACGCTTGGAATGTGAAGCGCATCCGGCCTGCTGGCATCTGGCCTTACGATTACAGCCGCGAGCAATACATCCGCGAGCTGTGGGTTTCAGAAGGCATTACCAGTTACTACTCTGACGTTCACTTGCGCCGCGCGGGCATCACCACACCAGAGCAATACGTGCAGCAGCAAGCCAGACAGATCGGTTATCTTCAGCAGAACGAAGCGCGCCTCTGGATTTCAGCCAATGATGCGAGCGTGACGACCTGGACGACTTATACCAGCGGCGGGCAGTTCACCGTTGATTACTACAACAAGGGCCAGATTCTCGGCTTGCTGCTCGATCTGGAGATTCGCGGCGCGACGGGCGGTAAGAAGAGTCTCGATGATGTCATGCGGTCACTCTTCGAGAATCATTACAAAAAAGGGCGTGGCTTCACGGTCGAAGACGTTGAGCGCATCACGGCAGAAACTGCGGGACGCAGCTTCAAGGAGTTCTTTGCGCGCTACGTGGCCGGAACCGAAGAGCTTGATTACAACGCCGCGCTCGCTCACGCTGGGCTGCGCCTCGAAGGGCAGAAGAACGATGCACAAGGGCAGCGTGCACGGTATCAGATCATCGAGATGGAAAACGCCACCGAAGCGCAGCGGGTGGTGCGGCGCGGCTGGCTAGGACAGTAAGAGTGGTTGTTAGGCGCATAAATTACGAAGTGAAAGTCATGCAATGCAAACTAAGGGATGGAAAGCCCAAAGGGAATCAGATCGTGCTTGAGTTGAAGCGATGTCGTTGGACATCTCTATTAACCGTGGTCTTTCTGATGGTGCCAGCGTGTGGGCAGGAGCCGGTCACTTGGCAGGATCCGTCGAAACACCAGGTGAGGTTTGTCACTGTGGAAGAGGGTGTTCGACTGGAAGTGCTCGATTGGGGCGGAGCGGGGCGACCGGTGGTACTGCTCGCAGGGTCGGGGAACACGGCTCACGTCTTCGACGACTTCGCTCCCAAGCTGACCGACTGCTGCCATGTTTACGGCATCACGCGACGAGGCTACGGCGCCTCCAGTCAACCCGCGTCAGGCTACGACGACCAGCGGCTGGCGGATGACGTGCTCCAGGTTCTGGACTCGCTGAGCATCGCTGCACCGGTGCTCGCTGGGCACTCCATGGCGGGCGGTGAGCTGACGACATTGGGGAACCAGCACTCCGAGCGTCTGGCCGGTCTGGTGTATCTGGATGCGCTTGGTGATCCGAGAGATTTTCCTTCCGGCGATCCGGCATATATGACGCTCTTCGAGAAATTGCCGGCCCAGATGCGGACCCCTTCTGCGCCTCCTTCAGAAGAAGAGTCCAGATCTTTTAGCGCGTACCGGGCCTGGCAGATGCGGAACGAGAAATTCGCCTTCCCCGAGTCTGAATTGCGCAACGGATTCGCTACCAACTCTGATGGAACAATGGGCAGGTACAAGACTCCTCAGAGGATCCAGCAGGCAATCGGCGCCGGACAGAAGAAGCGGGATTACTCAAAGATCCGGGTGCCCGTCCTAGCTTTTTTCGAGTTTCCACGGCCCGCGAGCGATCCTCCGCAACCGGGTGCATATCAACCAAAGAACAAGGAGGAACGCGCTGCCATCGAGGCGTTCAACAGCGCCACGGCAGCGTATGTCGAAAGCTGGACGAAGAACCTCAAGAGCGGAGTGCCCGGAGCACGTTTTGTTGATCTGCCAGGGGCAGGTCACTATGTCTTTCTCACCCGAGAGGCTGAAGTGCTTAAAGAGCTACGGAAGTTTGTGGCGGGCTTGTGATCGTTGATTCACACGAAGCCATCAAGCGCGATCTGATTTCGCGTTTTTGGACCGTCAGGTTGCGTTAACGGAAAGAAAAGAGAATGGAAGTTCAGTCGCCGATGACGAAATGTCCTTCTTGTTCTCAGCCTGTTTCTGAGGCAGAGCTATCTTGCCCTAACTGCGGCGCTGAACTGAGCGATAGTTTCACCCCGACTATGAGGCTCGCTGAGCCGCCTCCTTTTCCACCTGCACAAAGCAGCCATCGCGGTTCGACATCAGCTCGCAGCGCGATCCGCAGCGTCTCATCAGATTCTCTCGGTGATGCCAGATTCGTGCCCGGACAGATGCTCGCCGGGCGCTATCGCATCGTCGGGCGGCTCGGCAAAGGCGGGATGGGCGAAGTCTATCGCGCTGAAGACCTCAAGCTCGGACAACCAGTAGCACTCAAGTTTCTGCCCGATGCGCTCGCCTTTGACGGCGCGATGCTGGCGCGCTTTCACGGCGAGGTGCGCGTAGCCCGTCAGGTTTCGCATCCGAATGTTTGCCGCGTTTATGACATCGGTGAAGTCGAAGGGCAACACTTCATCTCGATGGAATACATTGACGGCGAAGATCTCTCAACGCTCTTGCGGCGGATTGGCCGTTTGCCCGGCGATAAGGCTGTAGAGATTGCGCGGCAACTCTGCGCCGGACTAGCTGCCGCGCACGAGAGCGGCGTGCTGCATCGCGATCTCAAGCCGGCCAACGTCATGATTGACGGACGCGGGCGGGCACGCATCACGGATTTCGGGTTGGCCGTGCTCACCGAAGAGTTGCGCGGTGATGAAGCAATCGCGGGCACTCCGGCTTATATGGCTCCGGAGCAACTGACCGGCAAAGAGATCACGGTCAAAAGCGACATCTATGCTTTGGGCCTGGTGCTCTATGAATTGTTTACCGGCAAGCGCGTCTTCGAGGCGAAGGCTATTGGAGAATTGATCCAGTTGCACGAGCATAGCATGCCGACGATGCCGTCGAGTTTGGTGAAGGACCTGGATCCGGTGGTCGAGCGTGTGATCTTGCGCTGTTTAGAAAAAGACCCACAGCAGCGTCCGGCTTCGGCCATTCAAGTCGCAGCAGCTCTGCCCGGCGGTGATCCGCTGCAAGCGGCACTCGCGGCAGGCGAGACGCCTTCGCCGGAGATGGTCGCCGCAGCGGGAGAAAAGACTTGCCTGCGTCCCGTGATCGCTCTCGCTTATTTGATCGCCGTCATCATCGGCCTCGGCCTCGCTACCTTTTTGAGTCATCGGACGAATATGATTGAAAAAGTAGCGTTCGACGGTTCGCCTGAAGTGCTGGCCCGCAAAGGGCGCGAGATCATCTCGCAACTAGGCTATCCTGAAAAGCCCAGAGACAGTGCTTATGGGCTGCAATATAACAACAGTTACTTGCGGTATGTGGACGAGAATAACCTGCCGCCAGATTATTGGCGTCGGCTTGAGAAAGGGCCGCCAGGGCCAATTCTTTTTTGGTATCGCGAGAGTCCGGAACTGCTCGCGCCCGTCTTCACGTGGGGTGGAGAGACCACCTACATCGATCCGCCGCAGGTGAGTTCAGGAATGAAAGGCGTGTTGGTGGATACGCTCGGTCGCTTGCAACGGTTTTACGCCGTGCCGCCCCAGGTTGATGAATCGCAACCTACTCCGCCCGCTCTCGATTGGAAAATAATCTTCCCGCTGGCCGGACTCGATCCAGCGCGCTTCACTCAGGCTGAACCTAAGTGGACGCCGCTGGCTATTTGTGACGCGCGGGCAGCCTGGACGGGCAGCACGGCGGAGCGACCGGAACTGCAACTGCGGATAGACGCGGCAGCCTATCGCGGCAAATTCGTCTATTTCGTGCTGACCGGGCCGTGGACGAAGCCCGGACAGATGCAAGTTTTCCAGGCCAGCACTGGCCAGCGAATTTCCAATCTGATCTTTCTCACTCTCTTTTGCATCATTGTGGTGGGGGCAGTCTTGATCGCCAGGCGCAATATCCGTCAGGGAAAAGGCGACCGGCAGGGGGCCGCCAGACTTTCACTGTTCGTTTGCGGCCTGAGGATGATTCGGTGGATTTTCGGCGGCAGTCACGTCGTCTCTCTCCCAAATGCAGAATTGAATCTCTTTCTTCAAGCCATGGGTGAGGCGCTGTTGATCGGCGGCATCATCTGGTTGCTTTACATCGCGCTCGAACCTTACGTCAGGCGGTATTGGCCGACGACGCTCATTTCGTGGAGCCGGATTTTTGCTGGCCAGTTGCGCGATCCGTTAGTGGGCCGGGACTTGCTCCTGGGGGTTCTTTTTGGCGTCGGTTATACGCTGCTCTTCCAGTCCCGTGACCTGGTCTCAAACTGGTCTGGCTCGTATCCGGAGACAGACGTCTCATTGAGCACTTTGCTCGGTATGCGCTACGTCATCGGACAGTTGCCGAGTTCCTTGACCACCTCCATCGCGCTGGCGTTAGGATCTTTTCTCCTCATCTTTCTGCTGCGCGCATTGCTACGTAAACAATGGCTGGCCGCCACGGTCTTTGTCTTGCTTATGACGGTCCGCGTGACCGTGGGGAGCAACGAGCCGGTGATCGCCACTTTGTTTACCGGTTTACAGATGACTTTGGCCGTCATGATTTTGATGCGTATCGGGCTGATGCCCTTAGTGGTCGGGATTTTGATTAGCTCACTATTGCCAGCTTTCCCGATGACGACTGACTTTTCGACCTGGTACATAGGTGCTTCACTCTTGGTGCCAGGCGCAGTGCTCGCGCTGGCGGCTTATGCTTTCCACACGGCGCTGGCTGGCCAATCCGTGTTCCGAGGAAAGCTGCTGGAAGAATGAGATCAGTGGTCGGTGGTCAGTTGCCATTATAACGAACAACAAACCACTGACCACCGACTGAAGATGTTTTCAATCACAGGAGAGAAATTATGTTCACCCGACGATCATTTTTGAAAAGCGTGTCTGCGGCTGGCGCGGCGGGTTTGGCCTCGGCCAGTTTTTCGGAGAAAGGCATGGCGCGCGCACTCGATGCGACTCGCTTCGTGGCGGGCCGCACGCCCGAAGACGTGGCGCGCGATGAAGATTTTTGGCGCGAGGTGCAGCAAGCCTTCACCGTTGACCGCAGCCTCATCAATCTCAACAACGGCGGCGTCAGCCCCTCGCCGCGCATTGTGCAAGACGCGATGCGCCGCTACCTCGAATTTTCCAATCACGCGCCCGTCTATACAATGTGGCAAATCCTGGAGCCGCAGGTTGAAAGCGTGCGCCGCCGTCTCGCCGCTGCTTTCGGCTGCGACCCGGAAGAGATGGCCATCACGCGCAATGCGAGCGAGTCGCTCGAAATCTGCCAGCTTGGTCTTGATCTCAAACCGGGCGATGAAGTGCTGACGACAAATCAGGATTATCCGCGCATGCTCACTACCTGGCGACAGCGCGTGCGGCGCGATGGGATCAATCTCAAACTGATTTCGTTTCCGGTGCCGCCGAAGAATTGGGATGATCTGGCGCAAGCGTTTGAGCGCGCGATCACGCCGCGCACCCGCGTCATTCTCCTCTGCCATATCACCAACCTGACGGGCCAGATCTTTCCCGTCAAGCGCATCTGCCAGATGGGGCGCGAGCGCGGCATCGAAGTAATCGTGGATGGCGCACACGCCTTCGCGCATTTTCCTTTCACGCATGCGGATCTCGATTGCGACTACTACGGCACGAGTCTGCATAAATGGCTGCTCGCCCCGCACGGCACCGGTTTCCTATACGTTCGCAAATCGAAGATTAAAAACCTGTGGTCGCTCATGGCTTCCGAGGAGAGCAACGGCGACAACATCCGCAAGTTTGAAGAGATCGGCACGCACCCGGCAGCCAATCACAACGCCATCGCCGAAGCGCTCACCTTTCACGAAGGCCTTGGCGCGGAACGCAAAGCCGCGCGGCTGCGCTTTCTCTTTCACCGCTGGGCCAAACGTTTGGAGGGGCAGAAAGGCGTCCGTTTGCTGACCAGCTACGATCCACAGCAATCCTGCGGCCTCGCGAACGTCAGCATCGCCGGAATTGATTCCGGCAAACTCGGCAGCCATCTTTTCAGTCAGTACCGCATTATCGTTACGCCGATCAAGCACGCGGAATTTGAAGGCTTGCGCGTGACGCCTAACGTTTATACGACACTGCGGGAAGTGGACACTTTTAGTGAAGCTATCGAACGAGTGATTCAGAAAGGGCTGCCCAGTTGATTGGCGTGTCCGGATCAGTACCGCTCGCGGTACTGATTCATAACACACCGTTAAGACAGGCTTCATCTTGCCATAACATCAATCGTGTATCCTGTCGCCAGACGATTTGATAGAAAGTAGTTTTGAGGTTTAAGTTATGGCAAGACGTGATGAAAACGAGTGCGCTTATTGCGCTCAGGAGCTTGAGCCAACGGCACGCATAATCGGCCAGGATTGGAAAGTCTACTGTCGCGAGGCGTGCGCTGAAATGGGAACGCTGATGACGAATGATGAGACTGTGAGGTACCGCACTGATAAGGAGGTATGGTCGGGGCCTCAGTCGGAGTCGTTCCAGCAAACTCCACATGGCTAGTGTGAAACGCGCCAGATTTAGCGGCGCCGCGTGATCCTCTCCGCGAACTGACCTCTTACCAGACTGGTCGTGATGGCTAGGTCTGCTATAATCCAAGCCGCAGTACTCAACTCACAAAGGAATAGGGAAAAGGGAATAGGGAGTGGGAAGGAAAAGCTGTCTTTCCTACATCCTACCCCCTCTGTCCTCCTCTTACTTTAAGAACTCCACCGACTCGCGCACTGCGATTATGGAGAAGAGATGAACACACTCTGGCAAGACATCCGCTACGGCGCACGGCTGCTGCTGAATAAACCTGGCTTCACATTGATCGCCGTGCTCACGCTGGCGCTCGGCATCGGCGCGAATACGGCGCTCTTCAGCGTAGTAGATGCGCTGCTGCTCAAAAAGCTGCCGGTCAAAGAGCCTGAGCGGCTGGTGCTCCTGAAATCGCTGGCCGGGCCGAATTTTAGCGCGGGCAGTTATACCGGAAGTAACTACCGCGACCCGGCGACGGGGCTGACCGTGATGACCTCGTTCCCTTATCAGAGCTTCGTGCGGTTGCGCGAGCAATCAAGCGCCCTCTCGGATGTTTTCGCTTTTGGCAATGTAAGCCTGAATATGAACGCAGATGGGCAGGCAGATGTCCCCAGCGGGCAGGCCGTGTCGGGTAATTATTATGCGGGGCTGGGCGTGCCAGCGTTGCTCGGCCGCATGATTACTGACAGTGACGACAACGCGACGGCCAGCCCGGTCGCGGTGATTAGCTATCGTTACTGGCAGCGGCGATTCAGCGGCGATCCATCAGTGATTGGCAAGCAGGCCAATCTCAACAACATCGCATTTACGATCATCGGCGTCACGCCGCCAGGCTTTGACGGCACGATGCAGGTTGGCTCAACGCAGGATGTGACGATCCCGATTGCCTGGGAGCGACAACTCGGCGGCACTCGCTCGCGGATGCAGAATGAAGTGTGGTGGCTGCGATTGATGGGCCGGCTCAAGCCAGGGGCGTCGGCGGAACAAGCGCGCGCCAACCTTGAAGCGGCCTTTCACCAATCCGTTCTTGAGCATCGCACGGTACGGCAAGCGCAGTCACAAGGGCAGGGGCAGCCCGCGCCGCGTCCATTGGATCCGAAAGATTATCCGCGCTTCACAGTTGATTCCGGCAGCCAGGGTGAGATGAACACGCGACAGTTCTATGCGCCATCACTCTACATTCTGCTTGGCGTGGTCGGCCTGGTGCTGCTCATTGCGTGCGCCAACGTAGCGAATCTGCTGCTCTCACGCGCGGCCTCGCGGCAGAGGGAGATTGCCGTGCGGCTGGCCGTGGGTGCCAGTCGCTGGCGTTTGATTCGGCAGTTGCTGACCGAAAGCGTGCTACTTGCAGCAGTGGGCGGCGTGCTCGGTGTGCTCTTTGCGTTCTGGATCAAGAATGGATTGCTGGTCGTGAGCGGGTGGGGCGGCCGAGGCATGGGCGCGCTGGATCCCAAACTCGATTGGCGCGTGCTCGGTTTTACGCTCGCGCTCTCGCTGCTGACGGGCATTGTTTTTGGTTTGGCTCCCGCCTGGCGCGCTACCAACGTAGACCTGACGCCGTCGCTCAAAGACAGCGCCAAAGGTTCGAGCGCAGCCTCGCGTTCGCTGCTCACCAAATCGCTCGTCGTGGCGCAAGTGGCGATGTCTTTATTGCTGCTCATCGGTGCGGGATTGTTTCTGCGCACGCTCGTCAATTTGCAACGCGTCGAACCGGGTTTCAATACGCACAATTTGCTGCTCTTCGGCGTGAGTCCTGATCTGATCGGTTATCAGGACGAACGGCTGGCGAATTTGTATCGCCAGTTGACCGAGCGTCTCGAAGCCGTGCCCGGCGTGCGCTCTGTCACCTTCTCGCGCATGGCCTTGCTCGCACAAGGCGCCAGCAGCCGGGGATTCTATCTGCCAGGAGCGACCGCCGGAGCGGATGGGAGAGCGAACCCGACCGGCAATGTCTATATCCATCAGGTGCGCGAAAACTTTCTCGACGCGATGGAGATTCCGCTCCTCGTCGGTCGCAGCTTCACGCCGCGGGATGATGCGCGCGCACCCCGCGTCGCCATCGTCAATCAAACTTTCGCGCAGCGTTATTTCCCGAACGAAAACCCGATTGGCAAACGCTTCGGTTTCGGCCTGAGCAATACCAGCGAAGTCGAGATCATCGGCTTGGCCAAAGATGCGAAATACACTCGCCAGCGTGATGATGTCCCGCCCACCGCCTATGTCACCTGGTTGCAGGAACTGCGTTCGGTCGGCGGCGTGACCTTCGAGGTGCGCACGATGGGTGAGCCGACCGCCAGCATCACCGCTATTCGTCAAGCAGCGCGAGATGTGGACGGCAATCTGCCGCTCAATAATCTTCGGACGCAGGTCGAGCAAGCCGACGAAACACTCTCGATGGAGCGCCTGTTTGCCAGGCTCGTGAGCCTCTTTGGCCTGCTTGCCCAGCAACTCGCTGCTATCGGTTTGTACGGCGTGATGGCCTATTCCGTCTCGCAGCGCACACACGAAATCGGCATTCGCATGGCGCTCGGCGCCAGCCGCCAGGATGTCTTGAAGATGATTCTCCGGCAAGGCATGACACTCACGCTGATCGGCGTTGCGTTGGGCTTAGTCGGCGCGTATGTGCTGACGAAGTATCTTACGAGCCTGACGACGATGTTGTACGGCGTGCGCCCCAACGATCCGCTAACGTTCGGGCTGATTGCCGCGTTGTTGACGATCGTTGCGCTGGTAGCTTGCTACATTCCGGCGCGGCGCGCGACGAAAGTAGATCCGATGGTGGCGCTACGTTACGAATGAACTGACTTTGGATTTTGGATTCAAAGAGTGTCTGTTGATCTTTTACTCAGCAATCCAAAATCCAAAATCTAAAATCCAAAATCGAAAAGGAAGTCTTGATGGATCGGCCATTGAAAAAGCCGCGTAACACGCCCTGGCTGCGTTTCCGGCGGTATGTCTTGATGGGTGTCGGATTGTTCGCTCTGGTCTTCGGCATCGGTGCGCTGCCGGTGGCTTTCTTGTATTTTGCCGGACAGTCGAACGACGCAACGCGGGGCAATGGCGCGGGCGGAGATGCGGCTGCTCAAATGGTGAAGCAACTTCAAGCGAAGCAGAAACAAATTGTCGCCTTCATCAATATCAATGTCGTGCCGATGGACACAGAGCGGGTGCTCGCGGGGCAGACCGTGATCGTCAAAGACGGACGCATCGCGGAGATGGGGCCGGCGGAGCAAATCAAGGTGCCTGCTGGCGCGGTGCGAGTTGATGGCCGCGGCAAGTATTTGCTGCCGGGTTTGGCGGATATGCACGTGCATCTCGACGGCTCCGATGAACAGACTACTGCCGCGATGCTTCAACTCTTCGTCGCCAATGGCGTGACTACGGTGCTCAACCTTTATGGCACGCCGCGCCATCTGGAACTGCGCGAACTCATCGCGCGCGGCTCCGTGCTCGGCCCCCAGATTTACACCAGCGGCCCTTTCATCTCGAATGCTCCCGTCCATACGCCGTCGCCTGAAGAAGTCGAGAGTGATGTGATCGAGCAAAAGCGGGCAGGTTATGACATTATCAAGATTCACGGCGATTTTTCGCGCGAGGCATATCACAAAGTGTTTGAAGTCGCGCACCGCGCAGGGCTGAAAGTAGTCGGTCATGCGCCGCGCAATCTCGGCGTCGAAGCGATGTTTGAAGAGAAACAGGACGCGGTAGCTCATGCCGAGGAGTACATTTATGCCTACTTCTTCTTCAAACGCGATCCGAAGATGGCGAACGCGGATCAAGAAACGCGGCTGCGCAACATCACAGAACAAGAGAGCAGGATTCCGGCGCTCGCCGAAGCAACAGCCAAAGCTGGCACGTGGCTGATTCCGACGCTCACCGTATATCACGGCATCGGGCTTCAGGTAGATGATATTGACCCGATCATGCGCAGGCCGGAGATGCGATACCTGCCGCCGAGCCTCGCTTCGCGATTTGCGCCCGAAAATAACACTTACCTCAAGCGCTTCAAGAAAGACACGGCGAAGATTTTTCTGGCGCAGGCTGATCTGCTCAGCAAATTGGTCAAAGGCATGCGCGAGGCGGGTGTGAAGATGCTTGCGGGCACAGACACGCCGGTGCCTTCCATGGTGCCGGGCTTTTCGCTGCACGACGAATTGCAGGAGTTAGTCGCGGCTGGCCTCACGCCTTACGAAGCACTGAGAACAGCGACGGCCAACCCGGCTGAATTTCTCGGCAGCAACGAGTTCGGCATAGTGGCAATAGGGAAGCGGGCTGATCTAATTTTAGTTGATGGCGATCCGCTGAAAAGCATAAGCCACGCGGCGCGGCGCACCGGTGTGATGGTGCGAGGGCGATGGTTTACTGAAAAAGAACTCGGGCAAATGCTCGACGGTTTTGTCACTCCGCCCGTCGGAAGATGAATTGAAACGCACGATCAAAGGGGAGAAAGATGGAAACTTTGTGGCAAGACTTACGCTATGGCATCCGCATGCTGCGCTCGAAACCTGGCTTCGCCGTGATTGCGATTCTCGCGCTGGCGCTCGGCATTGGCGCGAACACCGCGATTTTCAGCGTCGTCAACGCCGTCATCCTGCGCCCGCTGCCTTACCCGCAGCCGGAGCAACTGGCGATGGTCTGGCTCGATAATCGGCGGCAAGGCATTCACGATGACATCACTTCATTCCCCAACTTCGTGGACTGGCGCGATCAGAATCACGTCTTTCAAAGCATGGCCGGGATGAGCAACACCGCCTACACGCTGACCGGCGTGGGCGAGCCGGAGCAACTGCGCGGCGCGAACGTCTCGGCCAATTTCTTTCAGTTGATCAGCGTCAGCCCGGCGCAAGGACGCGGCTTTTCTGCGGAAGAAGAAGAGCCAGGTAAAAATCAGGTCGTGATCTTGGGTTATGGCTTATGGCAACGGCGCTTCGGCGGAGACTCGAAGATCATCGGTCAGACGTTGACGCTCAGCGGGCGGCCTTTCACGGTCATCGGGGTTATGCCCGCAGGCTTTCAATTTCCGAGCAGAGCTGAAATCTGGGGGCCGCTCGCGCCGAATCAGGGGTTAAAGGCCGCGCGGAGCAGTTTCTGGTTGCCAGTCGTTGGGCGACTCAAGCCGGGGGTGACAAAGCAGCAAGCGCAGGCCGATATGGATGTCATCGCGCAGCGCCTTGAGCAGCAGTATCCACAAGCGAACGCGGGCTACGGCATCAATGTCGTGCCGTTGCATGAACAAGTCGTCGGCCAGATTCGCCTGGCGCTCTTGGTGCTGCTCGGCGCGGTGGCTTTCGTGTTGCTGATTGCGTGCGCGAACGTCGCCAATCTGCTGCTCGCGCGGTCAGCGGAGCGACAGAAAGAGATGGCGATTCGCGTCGCGCTCGGCGCGGGGCGCAAACGCATCGTCGGCCAATTGTTGATTGAAAGCTTGCTGCTCGGCCTGCTGGGCGGGGCCCTGGGTTTGTTGCTTGCGAAGTGGGGCCTGAATTTGCTCGTCGCTTTCAGTCCCGCCAATATCCCGCGCCTGGAAAACATTCGTCTCGATGGCCGCGTCCTCGGTTTCACACTGCTCGTTTCAGTCCTCACGGGATTGGTTTTCGGACTGGCGCCCGCATTGCAGGCATCAAATCCCGAACTGAACGAAACGCTCAAGGAAAGCGGACGCAGCGGCGGAAGCGGCGCGAGCGGGCAGCGCATCCGCAAGCTGCTCGTGATTTCCGAAATCGCGTTGGCGCTCGTGCTGCTGGTCGGCGCGGGGCTCATGATCCGCAGCTTCTGGCAACTGCAAAAAGTTGATGTCGGTTTGGTCGCAGAGAATGTGCTGACGGTGAGGCTGGGGCTGCCGCGCTCGAAGTATCCCGAAGGCCAGAATGTTTCCGCTTTCTATCAGCAATTGCAGGAGCGGCTCGCCGCCTTGCCGGGCGTAAAATCGGTCAGCGCAACGAGCGGCATTCTGCTCGAGAAGCTGGCGAATTCAAGTATCTTCAGCATCGAAGGCCGCCCGGCGGAACCGCAGGCACAACGCCTCGAATTACCCTTCGACGCCGTCACTCCCAATTACTTTCACACGATGGGCATCCCGCTCATCAAAGGCCGCGTTTTTACCGAACAGGATAAGCGCGATTCGTTGCAGGTGGCGGTCATCAACGAAACGATGGTGCGCCGTTATTTCCCGAACGAAGACCCCATCGGCAAGCGTTTCACCTTCGGCGACGGTGATCGAAACCCAACCTGGATTACGATTGTCGGAGTGGTGCGCGATGTGCGGCGGCAAGGGGTGGATGAACCAATCCGCATCGAATCGTTTATGCCGCACAGCCAGGCCACATCGCGCTCGATGGAAGTCGTTATCCGCACGGCGTCCGATCCGATGGCGATGGCCAAATCAGTGCGCGATGCGATCTGGTCACTCGACAAAGATCTGCCGGTTGCCAATATGCAGACCGTGGAGCAAATCCTCGGCGAGAGAACCGCACCACGGCGTTTGAATATGCTGCTGCTCGGCCTTTTTGCAACAGTGGCGCTGGTGCTGGCGGCAGTCGGCTTATATGGCGTGATGTCGTATTCAGTCACGCAGCGCACGCACGAAATCGGTATCCGCATGGCTTTGGGCGCGCAGCGGCGCGATGTGCTCAAACTCATCGTCGGTCAAGCGGCGCTGCTGGCGGTGATCGGCGTCGGGATAGGCTTGGCGGCGGCGTTTGCGTTGACGCGGTTGATGTCGCGGTTGTTGTTCGAGGTGAGCGCGACTGACCCATTGACGTTTGCGGCGATTGCGCTGCTGCTGACAATGGTGGCGCTGGTGGCGAGTTACATTCCGGCGCGCCGAGCGATGAAAGTGGATCCAATGGTGGCCTTGCGCTATGAATGAGCGCACTCAATAGCCAATCTATCAAATAGTTAGCTCATTATCGGCAATTACTAAAAAGTTCTGTGCAAAATACTTGACAAGAAGAGACTCAGGAATTATATTGCCAGTGTGCTCAGAGTTTGAGCACACACTCTAAATCAGATTTTCAAGATGGAGGTAAAACGAGTTATGACATTGATTCGACGGGACGTAGCTAACGAGTTGAAAGGATTGCAGGAAGACTTCAACCGATTCTTTGGTTCCTCCCTGCCGCGCTTCTTCTCGCCAGAAGAGGGATTACTGCGCGGGAGCTGGAATCCAACTGTGGACATTTTTGAGAACAGCGATGGGATCACGCTCGAAGCGGATCTGCCGGGCATGAAGCCGGGCGATTTCGATCTTTCGGTTGAGAATAATACGCTGACGCTGCGCGGTGAGAGGCGATTTGAGAAGAAGAGCGAGGGTGATAATTATCACCGTGTCGAGCGCAGCTACGGCAGCTTCACTCGCAGCTTCACGCTTCCTCCGACCGTCAAAGTTGACGACGTGCAGGCTGAATTCAAGGACGGCGTGTTGCGCGTGACGTTGCCGAAACGCGAGGAAGTCAAGCCGCGGCAGATTCAGGTAGCGATCAAGACGGAAGCCGATGCGAACAAGGCCAAAGGGGCGGAAGTGAAGTAATCTGGCAGTTATCGGCAGAAGGGGAGTAATCGTCAAGAAGTAGTTTGACGTGCAGGCTTCGAGCGCATAAGCTCGAAGCCTGAGTTTTATAAAGCCCGAGTTTTCTGAGGTAATTTCAGAAAGGGGTGAAGCGATATGCGATTGGACAAATTCACATTGAAGGGGCAGGAGGCCGTTGAATCGGCGGTGGCGCTGGCCGAACGGCAGCAAAATCAGCAGGTCGAGCCGGAGCATGTGCTTCAGTCGTTGCTCGAACAGGCCGATGGCGTGACGCGCCCCATGCTCGGCAAGGTCGAGGCGAATGCCGAGACGATCCTCTCGGAGTTGCAGGCCGCGATCAAGAAATTCCCGCAGGTCAGCGGCACCGGCCAGCAATACATCAGCCCGCGTCTCAACAACATCTTCACTAAAGCGCAGAAAGAAGCCGACGGT
>Ga0070694_100000254_pt1 | contig 28213 bp, 18 predicted proteins | sample KBSK1251metaG_FD_65470 | JGI IMG/M metagenome (GOLD analysis project Ga0070694, IMG submission 65470) | Corn, switchgrass and miscanthus rhizosphere microbial communities from Kellogg Biological Station, Michigan, USA - KBS K1-25-1 metaG | ecosystem: Host-associated > Plants > Roots >...
GACTGGCAGTCCCACAGCAGATCGATCTTCTGGTCGATCAGGCCGCGGCAGAAGTCGATGACGCGCTTCTTGCTCACCGTGAAGGTGTCGTCCCTCACCGAGACATAGACGACGCCGTGCCTGTCGCGGAGCAGGCGGATCTCCTCGATCATGTTCGCCGCCGAACGGAAACGCATGCCCCGGCCCCAGAACTCGGGGGACGAGCAGAACGTGCAGGCCGCCGGACAGCCGCGCGACGTGATGATGAACTCGAACTGGGTGGTCGGATCGACTCCCACCGTGGCCGGGTCGGCCGACGGGTGGGGGAGCGTGTCGAGATCCAGGATGACCGGCCTCTCGGCGGTGTCGGAGAAGCCGGACCCCAGGGGGCCGCGCACGGGGGTCCTGTAGGTCACTCCAGGGATGGAGCCGAGGCTCTCCTCCAGGTCGCCGCGCGCCCGGGCCCGCGCCAGATCGAGCAGGGTCGCTTCCCCTTCGCCCCGCACCACGACGTCGACCTGGGGGTAGTGCGCCAGGAGGTGCCGGGGCAGGTGCGTGGCGTGAGGCCCGCCCGCCACGATCAGGCAGCGCGGGTTCGCGGCCCGGGCGAGGGCGGCGAGGCGCATCGCCTCGTGGCGGTTGAAGGTGAAGACCGAGATGCCGAACAGATCGGGACGCTCCGCCTCGAGGAAACGTTTCGTGCGGGGCCAGGTCCAGGCGCTGCAGTTGACGATGCGGCTGTCGAAGCCGTCGCGCCTGAGGACGGCGTTCAGAGTGCCCAGCCCGAGAGGCGTGAAGCGGGAGTAGAACTCCATCCTGCCCATGTCGTGACAGGTGTAGCCGAGGAGGACCTTCACCGCCGCCTCCTGGGCGCGCCCGTGGCCGGCACGGCGAGGAGCCTCTGCACCTCGCGGGCCAGGACCGGCAGCCGCTCGTCGCGCAGGAGCGGCAGAAGCGTGCGGGCCCGGCGGAGCGAGGCGCGCGGCAGGTCGCACACCACGAGCTCCTCCTGGAGCAGCCTGGCTTCCTGGAGCGTCTCGCCCGCGGGGTCGATGATGCACGACCCTCCGCTGAAATTGATGCCGTCCTCGAAACCGACGCGGTTCGCGTAGATCACGTAGAGGGTCTGCATCTGCGCCGTGACGCGCGCGAGATTCTTCCAGGTGGCGTGGACCGCCAGGCCGCGCCGGTCCATCCCCTCCGTCGGCCCCGCCGAGAGGACCACCAGGTAGTCGGCGCCGTCCTGGGCCATGACGAGGGACGTGGAGGGGTGCCAGAAGTCTTCGCAGATCAGGATTCCCATCCGGCCCAGCGGGGTCGCGAACGCCTGCAGGCGATCGCCGGCCGCGAAGAAGCGCCCCTCGTCGAACATTCCGTAGGTCGGCAGGTAGACCTTGCGGTGCACGTGGCGCACCCGGCCGCCCTCGAGGAACATCGCGCTGTTGTGGTAGCGGTGTCCGGGTGTCTCCTCGACGAAGCCGGCCACGACGGCGATCCTGCGGCTCAGGTCGAGGAGCGGCCGCAGGCGCGCGTCCATCTGATCGAGGGGGAGGGCGACCTCCGGAACCAGGTCCTGCAGCAGGTAGCCGGTCAGGCTCAGCTCCGGGAAGACCACGAGGTCCGCGCCGCGTCTTATCGCCCTGCGGATCCAATCGGCGTGCAGGGACACGTTCGCCTTCAGATTCCCCAGCACCGGCTCGATCTGCGCCACGGCGACACGCAGGCGGCCTCCGGATCGGTCCACCGCTTGCTGCCGCGCCATCTCCTCCGCCTTCCCGAACGGGCTGATGTGAAGGGGCGAATCGTAGCACAGCGGGGTGGACGAAACAATGCAAGTGTCCCATTTTCTTGAATTTGGCACATCCATCTGATAGCATGACGCCCGCTTCCCGGTCGCGGGAAGCACCGGAAACCGAGATGAACCGCAGGCCCGCCGTCGCCGGTCAGTTCTACGCGGCCGATCCGGAGACCCTGAGGCGCGACCTCGTGGCGCTCACGGAGGGGCCGCCGCCACCGGCAGGGACACGGGGGATCGCTCTCCTCGTGCCCCACGCGGGATATATCTATTCGGGACGCGTGGCGGGCGCGACGTACCGATCGGTGCGCCTGCCGCTGCGTGCCGTCATCCTCTGCCCGAACCACACGGGAGCCGGAGAGGCGATCGCGGTGAACGACGAGGGGCACTGGGAGACACCCCTGGGCCGCGTTCCGATCGACGCGCCTCTGGCGCGCTCCATCCTGGACCGCTGCCCGCAGGCCAGGGTCGACGCCCGGGCGCATGGACAGGAGCACTCCCTGGAGGTGCAGATTCCGTTCCTGCAGCACCTCGCGGGTTCCTTCCGGTTCGTGCCGATCTGCGTCGGGACGATGCACCTGGACACCCTGCTCGGCCTGGGGCGCGCCGTGGCGGCGGCGATCGGGGACGACGGGGACGACATCCTGACGATCATCAGCAGCGACATGTCCCATTACGTGCCGGCCGAAGAGGCCGACAGGCAGGATCGGAAGGCCATCGACCGCCTCCTCGCCGTCGATCCCGAGGGGCTGCACCGCGTGGTGCGGGAGGAGGCCATCAGCATGTGCGGCATCGCCCCGGCGGTCGCGGGGCTGGAGGCGGCACGGCGGCTGGGCGCCACCGGCGGGAGGCTGGTCGCCTACGGTCATTCGGGAGAGACCACCGGAGACCGCCGCTCGGTCGTCGGGTACGCCGGCGTCGCCGTCTCGTGACTAGGAGCCTGTCCGAGTATTGGGCCGGGTCGCGTTCCGGACGCCGTGGGGCCGGATGCGACGCGCTGCGACGACGTCCGATGCCTTGGCATCGAGGAGGCGCGGCAACGAAGCAGACGGCCCCACGCCGCCGGAACCCGGAGGGCGCATGGGGATTGCGGCCGCATACGGCGTCGCTCGTCGTCGGCGATGAACCCGCATCGCTCTCCTCCTCGCTCCTTGTCTGCGGTCCGCAAGCCCCATGCGCGCGGCCCGGCCGAATACTCGGACAGGCTCCTCGGCGCCGCACGCACCCGGTGGGGAGGTCGGCCTGCGGCCTCGTCCTGCTCGCCGCCCTGGCGGGGCCCGCGGCGGCCCGGGAGGAGCCCCCCGCCCAGGCGCCCCCCGCCGCGCCGGAGCGTCAGCGGAAGCTCGTCAGCGCCGACGAAGGCGGGAAGGCGCTCGAGGTCGCGGCCGGCCCGGGCTCGATCATCGGCAAGGACGAGCTGGTCCTCAAGGAGTACGTGGACATCAAGTACGGGGACACGCGGGTCCAGGCCGATTTCGTGCGCTACATCCCCTCCACCAAGGACCTCACGGCCCTGGGAAACGTCATCCTGGATCAGGGGACATCGCGCCTCACCGCCGAGAAGCTCACCTACAACCTCGGGACCGAGACCGGCACCTTCTACGCCGCGCGGGGCTACGCCGAGCCGTCCTATTATTTCGAGGCGGAGCGCGTCGAGAAGATCTCCGCGAGCGAGATGGTCCTGTACGATGCGACCTTCACCGCCTGCACGCAGCCGGTGCCCTACTGGAGCTTCCGCGTCGGCCGCGGGCTCATCCGGGAGAACGACTACGCCTACCTGCACAACATCCGGTTCAAGGTCGGCCGGGTCCCGGTCTTCTATTCGCCGTACCTGATCTGGCCGGTCAAGTCGGACAGGGCATCCGGGCTCCTGTTCCCGGAATTCGGCTTCTCGCGGCGCGGCGGCACGATCATCAGCAACGCCCTCTACTGGGCGATGCGCCGGAACATGGACGCGACGTTCTTCCTCGATTACCTGTCCCTGGCCGGGTACGGCACGGGACTGGAGTACCGTTACGTCCCGAGCGAGAGCGGTCGCGGCTATTTCACCGGCTACTACATCCGCGACCAGGTCGCCAAGGAAGAGGAGAAGCCGGGCGTCCCGATCGACCGCTGGGTCATCAACTATGGTCACAACCAGGAGTTCCTGCCGGGCTGGAGACTCGTGGCGAACGCGAACTTCATCAGCGACTTCGATTACTACCGGGACTTCGAGCGGGATCTGAGGCTCTCGACGAACCCGCAGGCGCTGAGCAACCTGTTCGTGACCCGCACCTGGGGCTTCTACACGCTGAACCTGAGAGGGGAGAGGCGCGAGCAGCTGATCAACGTCCCGGTGGAGCCCCTCATCGGCGACTCGTTCTCCCTGACCGAGGAGGAGACCATCACCCGCTGGATCAAGCCGAAGGTCGAGCTGCGCGGACGACGGCAGCGGCTCGGACGCACGCCCCTGTTCATGACCCTCGAGTCCTCGGCCAATTACTTCGACAAGGGTGTCGGCGGCCCGGGCTACGCCCGCCTCGACGCCTTCCCGGTCTTCTCGGCGCAGCTCTCGACGCTGCCGTGGCTCGACGTGGACGCCAGCCTGGGCTACCGGAACACGTTCTACTCCGCCAGCCAGGTCACCGACGTCGGCTGCGACGGAATCCCCGGCACGGGCGACGTCGGCGAAGGGGACGGCATCGACAACAGCGAGCACGACGAGAACCTGGACGGGTTCTTCGACGCCGCCGACGACATCGGCTGCGACAACGATCCCCTGCTCACGCCCGGCGATTTCGGCCAGGGGAACGGGATCCGCGACGAGGAGAAGACGCTGTCCTCCGAGGAGTCGTTCAACCGGCACAACTACCAGGCCGGGCTGACCCTGATCGGCCCGCGGCTCAGCCGGGTGTTCGACAAGCCCGACTCGAGCTTCTCGCCGCAGTACAAGCACACCATCGAGCCGCAGATCCGCTACACCTACCAGTCCCGGCTCGAGGACACGGACCGGATCATCTCCTTCGACGAGATCGACGCGGTCCAGACGAACAGCAACCGCGTCACCTACGCCTTCGTCACCCGGCTCTTCGCCAAGCGCCCCGTGGCCGGGACGGCCAGCATCGGCTCGCTCCTGGGGCCCTCCAGCGCGAACTTCGTGGGAGGGGGCGGCGGCGATGCCTTCGCCCAGGCGGCGCAGGCGATGCGGCGGAAGGCACAGGCGACAGCGGGCGCGGCGGCCGGTGAGGCGGGGGTCGCGCCGGAGCCCCCGGAGGACGACAAGAAGAAGCTGAGCACCGTCGAGGTCGCCACGCTCGAGATCAGCCAGGACTACTCGTTTCTGGGGCCCCTCAGCACCTCGACCGCCCTGAACTTCCCCAACCTGCCGCTCACGAGCCATCTCTCGCCCGTCCGGGCGACGCTGCGGATCAACCCGTCGATCCACGCCAGCCTCGATGTCCGGGGCTCGTTCGACATCCTGTTCCGGCAGATCCGGGAGGCCAGCCTGAGCGCCAACCTGCGCAGCTCGCGCCGGGGCTTCGTCGATCTCACCTGGTCCATGGTGCGCGACCTGGAAGGGAAGGCTGCGTTCGACAAGGGACTCGCCTTCAGCGAGGCGTTCGACCGCAATCAGATCGGCCTGCAGGGGGAGACCAACTTCTTCGGCCGGCGCTTCCTCCTGGGGATGCAGACGAACTACGAGCTGGGGGACGTGCTTCCCGGCGAGCCGCGTCTGCGCGACCAGCGCTACCGGTTCGGCTACAACACGCAGTGCTGCGGCTTCCAGCTGGAGGTTCTGAACCGCAATTTCGAGGGGACCAGCCAGCGCGAGTTCCGGTTTCTCATCAACCTGAAGGGAGTGGGGAACGTGGTCGACTTCCAGGCCGGGTCCACGGGAGCGTTGCCGGGGACTTTCCCGGGGATCGTCCCATGACGCCGCGCATCGGGTTCGTCCCGATGGTGCTCGGGGCCGGCGGCATGCTCGGTCGCGTGCTGGCGGAGGTCCTGGAGGAGGTCTACCCCGGCACCATCGCCGCGACCCGGGTCGAGGCGGACGTGACCGATCGCTTCCGCCTGGAGTCGGACATCGAGCGCCTGAGGCCCGACGCGATCATCAACTGCGCGGCCCACACCGATGTGGACGGCTGCGAGACCGATCGGGAGGAGGCCCTGCGGATCAACGCCGAGGGGGCCGGGAACGTCGCGCGCGCCGCCGCCGCGGCGGGGTGCCGGCTCCTGCACATCAGCACCGATTTCGTCTTCGACGGGAGGGCCCGCGAGCCCTACACCGAGGAGGCCGCGCCGGCGCCGCTGTCGGAATACGGGCGCAGCAAGCTCGAGGGGGAGAGACGCGTGGCCGCGCTGGCGCCGGACCACCTGATCGTGCGGACCGCGTGGCTGTACGGCGCGGGACGCCCCAACTTCGTGGATGCGATCCGCGCCCGCGCCAGGAACGGCGGCACCCTGCGCGTCGTCGACGATCAGCTCGGCTCGCCGACCTACGTGCTGGACCTGGCGCGCGCCCTCCGCGTCCTGCTCGAGGGGGAGGCGCGGGGTATCCTGCACTTCGCGAACCTGGGGGTCTGCTCGCGCTTCGAGATGGCCCGTTTCATCCTGCATGCCGGGGGTTTCCGGGGGGCGACGCTCGAGCCGATTCAGACCGCCGAGGCCGGGCGGGTCGCCGTCCGTCCGGCGTTTTCGGCCCTGGACACGACGCGGTACACGCGCCTGACGGGGATGACCCCCCGCACCTGGCAGGAGGCCCTGAGCGATTACCTCGGCGTGATCCCCGAGGGAAAGGGGAGCGCGTGAAGGTCCTGATCACCGGATCGACCGGATACCTCGGCGCGCAAGTCGCGGCGCGCCTCGCCGCCGCGGGGCACTCGGTCCTGTCCCTCGTGCGGCGAGGGAGGGAGTCCGCCGTCTCCGCGGGCTGCTCGCCGGTCACGGGGGACGTGCTCGACCCGGCGTCGCTCGAGCGCGCCCTCGCCGGCTGCGACGCGTGCGTGCACATGGCCGCCATGGTCAAGATGTGGGCCAGGGACCCGCGCGACTTCGACCGGGTCAACGTCGAGGGGCTCGCGGCGGTCCTGCGGGCCGCCGAGCGGACGCGTGTCCGAAGGATCGTCTACACGTCGACGATCGCCGCCCTGGGGCCGACCGGCCCCGAGGCGCGCGACGAGACCTGCGCCCGCACCGAGTTCAACTTCAGGACCGACTACGAGCGCAGCAAGTGGGCCGCGGAGAGGCTGGCGGTCGAGCGGGTCGCGGAGGGGCACCCGCTCGTCCTCGTCTACCCGGGGGTGGTGTACGGCCCGGGGGCCGCCACGCAGGGGAACCTCATGGAGAAGGTGTTCAGGGAGTATGCGGCGGGGAGGACGAGGACCCGCCTGGGGGGCCGCCCCACGCGTGTCTGCTACGCCTACGCCCCCGACGTCGCCGAGGGCCACCTCCTGGCGCTCGAGAAGGGGACGTCCGGGAGGGGCTATATCCTGGGGGGCGAGAACGCCACGCAGGACGATCTGTTCTCCCTGCTCCAGGGGCTGACCGGCATCGCGCCGCCGCGGGTGGCCGTCCCCTTCTGGGTCGCGGAGGCGGCCGGCCTGGCGCAGCGCGTCCGGGCCAGGCTGACCGGCCGCATGCCCGACTTCACGGACGGGGCCATCGCGACGTTCCGCCACCACTGGGCCTACTCGAGCGAGCGCGCCAGCCGCGAGCTCGGGTACCGCGTCACCCCTCTGCGCGAAGGCCTGCGCGCGACCCTCGAGGCGCAGCGGCAGGGGGACGCCGGCCGCCAGGGGAGCGCTTGAGCGGGCCGGCGCGGGGGGAGGCGAGGCGCCGGACGATCCACTTCGCCATGGGTGGGCTGGCGTTCCTCCTCCCGTTCCTCTCGCCGCTCCAGGCGGCCGGCGCCGCGGGGGCGGCGGTTCTATTCAACCTGATGGCGCTGCCCCGCCTGGCGCCGTCGATCTTCCGCGAAGGGGAGAGGGGCGCTCCCTGGCGGTCCGGGATCGTGATCTATCCGATCGCCGTCCTGCTCCTGGTGATCCTGTTCCACCGTCGCATGGAGGTCGCGGGCGCCGCCTGGGGCATCATGGCCGCGGGAGACAGCGCCGCCTCGTGGATCGGCCGCCGCCTGGGAAGACGGCCGGTTCCCTGGAACCGCGCGAAGACGGTGGAGGGCTCGATCGCGTTCGCGCTGGCGGCCTTCGGGTTCTCCTGGGCCATCCTGGCGTTTGCCGGGCACGGGGCCGTGGCCTCGGGGGCCCTGGCCGGCGCCGCCTCCGTCTTCGCCGCCTTCATGGAATCGCTCCCCTGGAAGCTGGACGACAACCTCACGGTCCCGCTCCTGTCGGCCGCCTTCCTGGTGGGGCTTCTCGAGGTCGATCCCGGGCGCCTTGCGGCGGCGCCGGGCCTGGGCCTCACGATCCTCCTGGCGGTGGCGATCAACGCGCTTCTGGCGCTCGGCTTCAGGCGCGGCGGCCTGGTCGATCGTTCCGGCATGATCGCCGGCCTGTGCGTGGGGGTCCTGACCATGGTGTTCGCGGGCTGGCGCGGCTTTCTCATCCTCACCGCGTTCTTCGTCCTGGGATCCGGCGCGACGCGGCTCGGGCTGCGCCGGAAGGAGCGGATGGGGATCGCCCAGGAGAAGAAGGGGGCCCGCTCGGCCCGGCACGCGCTCGCCAACTGCGGCGTCGCCGTCTACCTGGCGTTCCTGATCGCGTCGTCGCGGGAGCCGTCGGTGTTCGCCCTGGCGTTCGTCTGCGCTTACGCCACGGCGGCGTTCGACACGGTCAGCAGCGAGATCGGCCGCGCCTACGGCGGCCGGCCGGTCCTGATCACGACGCTGCGCCCCGTGCCGGCGGGCACCGACGGGGGAGTCTCCTGGGCGGGGACCCTGGCCGGGCTGGGCGCGGCGTGGCTCATCGCCGCCCTCGCGACCGCCACCGGCTTCATCGGCCCGGAGCGCACGGCGATCGTGCTGGCCGCGGCGTTCATCGGCTCGACCGCCGACTCGATCCTCGGGGCGACGCTCGAGACGCGCGGGCTCATCGACAACGAGGCGGTGAACTTTTCCAACACCCTGGTCGGCGCCCTGAGCGGGATCGGGCTCCTGGCCCTCTCGTAGAAGCAGGAGCCTGTCCGAGTATTCGGCCGGGCCGCGCGCATGGGGCTTGCGGTTCGCAGATAAGGAGCGAGGAGGAGAGCGATGCGGGTCCATCGCCGACGACGAGCGACACGGTATGCGGCCGCAATCCCCATGCGCGCGGCCCGGCCCAATACTCGGACCGGCTCCTGATGGCGGGGATCCGGGTGCCTTCGATCAGGACCTTCGCCTCGAGGGCGCGCCTCTATTTCGCGTTCACCCGCCCGTTCACCCTGCTGCCGCCGACGTTCGGGGTGGTCTCGGGGGCGCTCTGCGCGTTCGGGTCGGCGCACAATCCGGACCCCGATCGGCGGTTCTCGGCGGCGGTGGGTCTGATGATCGTCCTCGGGTCCCTGACCGCCGCTCTTCTCAATGCTGCGAGCAACGTCATCAACCAGTACCACGACCTCGAGATCGATCGCCGCAACAAGCCGCAGAGGCCCCTGGTGTCGGGGGCGATCTCGCCCGGCACCGGGCGGCGGTTCGCGGCGCTGCTGTACGTGCTGGCGATCGTGCCGACCTGGCTGATCGTCGTCCATCCTCACGTATCATTCTGGGAAAAGGCGACCGCCCCCCTGCGCGAGCACGAGTGCTTCTTCGTCTACCTGGCGGGCCTGGTCTTCACCCTGGTCTATTCGGATCCCGCCTGGGGACGCACCAAGCGCTTCGGGATCTGGGCGAACCTCACCATCGCGATCCCCCGCGGCTGCCTCCTGAAGGTGGCCGGCTGGTCGATGGTGGCGAGCATCTTCCACGTGGAGGCCTGGTACATCGGGGGGATCTTTCTCCTGTTCCTCCTGGGCGCGACTTCGAGCAAGGACTTCTCCGACATGGACGGGGACGCGGCGCACGGCTGCATGACCCTGCCGATCCGTCTGGGCGTGGAGCGGGCGGCGCGCTTCATCGCGCCGTTCTTCGTCCTGCCGTGGCTGCTCATCCCGATCGGCGCGTTCCTGCCCGATCCGTTCGGCGGGGGGCCGGTCCTCACGGGGGATCGGCTGTTCCTCACGATCCTGGGGGGCGTCCTGTGCACGTGGGGAGCCTGGACGGCCCGGCTGATCCTGAGGGATCCCCAGGCTCTCGCGCGATCGGAGAACCACCCCTCCTGGACGCACATGTACCTGATGATGATGTTCGCCCAGGTCGGGTTCGCGGTGGCCTATCTCGCGAGGGTCTGATCAGGACTGCTCGGGGGGATGGAATCTCGCCACGCGCACGCGCGCCGGCCGGAGCAGCGTCCCTCCCAGGGTGTAGCCGCCCGAGGATTCTTCCAGGACCAGGCCGTCGCGCCCGGGGTCCTGGGTCTCCTCGGTCGCGATCGCCTCCGCGACGGCCGGATCGAAGCGGCGCCCCGCCGTGTCCACGGCCTGCACCCCCTCCGAGGCGAGCACCTGGAACAGGCGGTCGCGGATCAGCGTCACCCCGGCCAGGAGCGGGGCGGGATCGGTGGCCGCGCGCGCGGCGGCGATGGCCCGGTCGAGGTCGTCCAGGACGTCCAGGATCTTCCTCAGGAGATCCGCGCGGGCGATCTCGAGCCGCCGGTCCAGATCGCGCGACAGCCGCTCCCGGAACGCGTCGCGCTCCTCGTCGATCCGGCGGTAGGCCGCGGAGATCTCCCGGGCGCGCCGCTCCGCCTCCTCGGCGCGCGCCTTGAGCTCCTCGACGAAGCTGGGGAGGCGCGGGGAGGCGTCGGCGGCGGCCGCGTCGCCGGACGAGGATCGACGATCGACGACCGAGAAGGCGGGCTCGCGCCCCTCGGGCTTCCCGTTTCCCTTGTCCTTGGGGGCGTCGCTTCGATCGTTCATGTCCGGATGCGCGGGGCGCCTGCTCAGCGACCGGTCAGCCGCCGGATCCGCTCGCGGATCGGCGGGTGGGTGCTGAACAATCGGGTGAACGCCTCGCCGGTGAAGGGCTTCACGATGAACAGATGGCTCGAGGCCGGGCCCGCGGTCTGCATCGGAATCCGCCGGCTTGCGTCCTCCAGCTTCTGCAGTGCGTTCGCCAGCCCGTACGGGTTATGGGTCATCTCGGCGCCGCTCGCGTCCGCCTGGAACTCGCGCGAGCGCGACACCGCAAGCTGGACGAGGGTCGCCGCGATCGGCGCCAGGATGATCGTCGCCAGGAGGGCGATCGGGTTCGTCCCCCCGCGGTCGTCGCGCTGTCCTCCCCCGAAGATCGCGGCGAAGCGCGCCATGTGGGCGATGAACATCACGGCCGCGGCCAGCGTCGCGGCGATCGAGCCGATGAGGATGTCGCGGTTCTTCACGTGCGACAGCTCGTGGGCCAGGACCCCCTCCAGCTCCTCGGCGTTCAGAAGCCGGACGATGCCGTGGGTCACCGCCACGGCGGCGTGCTGCGGGTCGCGCCCGGTGGCGAACGCGTTCGGGGCGTCCTCCGGAAGGACGTACACCTTGGGCATCGGCATGCCGGTGCGGGCCGTCAGCCGCTCGAGGATCTCGTACAGCTGGGGCGCCTGCTCCCTGGAGACCGGCTGGGCCCGGTGCCAGGCGAGGACCATGCGGTCGGAGAACCAGTAGGAGAAGAAGTTCATGACCACCGCCAGGCCGAGCGCCATGATCATGCCGCGCTGTCCGGCGACCAGGCTGCCGATGCCCACGATCAGCGCCGACAGCAGCCCGAGGAGAAAGGCCGTTTTCATCGCATTCATCGTTCCACCTCGATGGTGATGGATCGGGCTTTGGCTTCCTGAATTCTCGGGAGGACGATCTCCAGTACGCCGTTCCGGTGGAAGGCCCGGATGGCGGCCTGATCGATCCCCTGCGGCAGGCTGAATGACCTCATGAAGGGTCCGTGGGGCCGTTCGGACCGGTGCATGTCCTCGGGCCGGATCTCTCCCGACGACCGCCTGTGCCCCCGCAGCACGAGGACCCCTTCTTCGACCCGCACCTCGAACTCGTCCCGGGCCACGCCGGGGAGATCGACGCGCAGCACGACGCGGTCGTGGGTCTCGAAGATGTCGACGGGAGGGGACCACGGTCCCGAAGGAGTCTCCCCGGTCCCCACCATCGCGAGGGTGTCGGGTTTCCGATGTCCCGTCCACATTGCGACCGCCATGTCCGCCTCCCTGCCGCCTCGATCAGTCGGCGGCTCCCGCCTGTGCCCGCCGCGCCCGCCGGCCGGATTGACCGGCCGGCTCACGACCGCCGGGCTTCTCGAACACCACGCCGTCCTCGTCCGCCGACCAGTCCGCGCGGATGACGTCCCCCGGGCCGAACGCGCCTTCCAGCACCCGGCGCGACAGGGGGTCGAGGACCACTCGCTGGATGGTGCGTTTCAGCGGCCTGGCGCCGTACTGAGGATCGTACCCGATCTCCGCCAGTTTTTTGCGCAGCGCCGGGGTGATCTCGAGGGACAGCTGGCGCCCCTGGAGGAGCGCGCCCACGCGGGCCACCTGGATGTCGACGACCTTCAGCAGGTCCTCCCGCCCCAGGCTGTTGAACAGGACGATCTCGTCGATCCGGTTGAGGAACTCCGGCCGGAACGTGCGCTTGAGCTCCTGCTCGACGATCCGCTTGAGCTTCTCGCGGTCCGACCCCTGGTGCCCCTGGATGATCTCGCCGGCGAGGTTGGAGGTCATCACGACCAGGGTGTTCTTGAAATCGACGGAGCGCCCCTTGCCGTCGGTCAGCCGTCCGTCCTCGAGGACCTGCAAAAGGGCGTTGAACACGTCGGCGTGGGCCTTCTCGATCTCGTCGAACAGCACCACCGCATAGGGGCGCCGCCGAACCGCCTCGGTCAGCTGGCCGCCCTCGTCGTGCCCCACGTACCCCGGTGGGGCCCCGATCAGCCGGGCCACGGCGTGCTTCTCCATGTACTCGGACATGTCGATCCGGATCATGGCGCGCTCGTCGTCGAACAGGAACTCCGCCAGGGCGCGCGCCAGCTCGGTCTTTCCGACCCCCGTGGGTCCCATGAACAGGAAGGAGCCGATCGGCCGGTTCGGGTCGGCCAGCCCGGCCCGGGCGCGCCGCACGGCCTGGCTGACGGCGGCCACCGCCTCCTCCTGGCCGACGACCCGTTCCCGCAGGCGGTCCTCCATCTTCAGGAGCTTCTGCACCTCTCCCTCGAGCATCTTGCTCACCGGGATGCCGGTCCAGCGCGACACGATGGCGGCCACGTCCTCCTCGTCGACCTCCTCCTTCAGCATCGGGCGCCCGCGCTGCATCGCCTGCAGGCGCGCGTTGGCCTCCTGGAGCTTCTTCTCGAGGTCGGCGAGGTCCCGGTAGCGCAGCCGGGCGGCCTCTTCGAGGTTTCCCGACCGCGTCGCCTGGTCCACCTTGAGACGGTTCGCCTCGATGGTCTCCTTGATCGAGCGGATCTGCTGGATGATCTCCTTCTCGGCCTTCCAGCGCGCCTTCAGGGCGTCGCTCTCCTCGCGCAGCCGGGACAGCTCCTTCGCGGCCTCCGCGACGCGGGCCTTGCTGGCGGGGTCCGTCTCCTTCTCGAGAGCCTTGATCTCGATCTCGAGCTGGATCCGGTGGCGCTCGAGGACGTCGATCTCGTGCGGCATGGAGTCGATCTCGATGCGCAGTTTGGAGGCCGCCTCGTCGATCAGGTCGATCGCCTTGTCGGGCAGGAAGCGGTCCGTGATGTACCGGTGCGACAGGGTCGCGGCGGCCACCAGCGCGGCGTCCTTGATGCGCACGCCGTGATGCAGCTCGTAGCGTTCCTTCAGGCCGCGCAGGATGGCGAGGGTGTCCTCGACGCCCGGCTCGCCGACGAGGATCGGCTGGAAGCGGCGCTCCAGGGCCGCGTCCTTCTCGATGTGCTTGCGGTACTCCGAAAGCGTCGTGGCGCCGATGCAGCGGAGCTCGCCGCGCGCCAAGGCCGGCTTCAGCATGTTGGCGGCGTCCACCGCCCCTTCCGCCCCGCCGGCCCCGACGAGGGTGTGCAGCTCGTCGATGAACAGGACGTACCGCCCTTCCGCCTGCTCGATCTCCTTGATCAGCGCCTTGAGCCGGTCCTCGAACTCGCCGCGGTACTTGGTGCCCGCGATCAGCGCTCCCAGGTCGAGGGCGACCACCTGCTTGTTCTTCAGCCCCTCCGGCACGTCCCCCTCGACGATGCGGCGGGCGAGCCCCTCGACGATGGCCGTCTTCCCGACGCCGGGGTCTCCGATCAGGACCGGGTTGTTCTTGGTCCGGCGGGACAGGACCTGGACCACGCGGCGGATCTCCTCGTCCCGTCCGATGACCGGATCGAGCTTTCCTCGTCGGGCCATCTCGGTCAGGTTGCGGGCGTACTTCTCGATGGTCTGGAAGGTGTCCTCGGGGTTCTGCGAGACCACGCGCTGGCTGCCCCGGATCGAGCGCAGGGCCTCGAGGACCTTTCCGGAGGTCGCCCCCGCCTCCTTGAGCAGGTCGGCTGCCGCGCCCCGTCCCTCGAGAATGGACAGGACCAGGTGCTCCACCGAGACGAAATCGTCATGGAACTCGGAGGCCCTGGCCTCGGCCTTCTCGATGGCCTGGCGCAGGCGGTCTCCCAGGTGGGGCGCCGCCCCTCCCGTCGACCGCGGCATGCCATCCAGGGTCTCGCGCAGGCGGGCCCTGAGACGGGGGACATCGACCCCGATGCGCTGAAGGAGGATGGAGCAGAGCCCCCCCTCCTGATCGAGCAGGGCGCCCAGCAGGTGCTCGGGGGCGATTTCAGGATGCCCGGTGCGGGCGGCGGCCTGCTGCGCCTCCTGCAGGGCCTCCTGGGATCGGACGGTCAGGCGCTCGAGATTCATCGGTCGCCTCCAAGATCTGGATTGTCAGGACGAACGCTGGATATTATGAACCTTGAGCGTGTCATTGTCAACATTTGCTCACTAAGATAGGTGTAACCATATTAATAAGTTACGAAGATTTTCGGATCAGTTTCGAGTGGATACGGTCCTGTTTCTGGCTTCGGAGGCGGACGGACGGTCATCCCGCTCCTCTGCGAGAAACTCCCGCATCAACTGGAGGCAGGTCCTGGTGTGGGTCAGGAACAGGTGGTGTCCCGTCCCGCGCAGCGCATGGAGGCGCATGAACGGATAGAGCTGAGGGAGGGGACGGACATGATCCAGGGGAGCGACCGAGTCCTGCTCGCCGTGGATCAGGAGGGTCGGCACCGGCGGGACGGCGGGGAGGATGCTGTCCACCTGGAAGTTCAGGAGACAGTGTTCCAGCGTGGAGGTCAGGGACTTGAACGTGAACTTGTGGCTGTCGATGAGGACCGACCAGGGAAACTTCAGGAGATAGCGCAGGGTGATCTCCAGCCCGCTGCGCTTCATTTGCGAGAGGGTCTCCGCGAGGGAATGCTCGTTCAGCAGTCGCCGGTAGTGGGGCGAGCCCCGCCAGAAGAGCGCGTGCGCGCTGACCGGGTCGCTGTAGCGGGGGAGGCTCACCAGGATCAGCCGGCGCACGCGACCGGGGTACCGCGCGGCGTAATGCAGGGCGATCAGGCCGCCGAGGGAGTGACCGACGATCGTCAGAGGCGTCTCGGCGAGTCCCCGCTCCTCGAGGAAGCCGCGCACGCTGTCGCGGAACAGGTCGAGCGTGTATTCCACGTACGGCTTGGGAGACAGTCCGAATCCGGGGAGATCGGGGATCACCAGGCGGTAGTCCCGTTCCAGCGGGCGGACCTTCCTGGCGAAGTACCGGCGCGAGCCGGTGATGCCGTGCAGGAACAGGACGGCGGGCCCCCGCGGGTTCCCTGTCTCGAGATAGTTGAGTGAGTTGGGCGGTCTCATCATGCGCGATATGGCGCGGCGCATCCGCCCGCGCGGGAGCGCGATCATATCACGCGGTCGTGCGCCGCCGGCTTGACAGGGCAGGCGAATCAGGCAGATGATTGATTCTAAATAACTACCGGGACGCGAGCACATCCCTTGTTGAGTACATCGACATCAGCATCCTTGGCGACGAAGGCGTCCCTGATTGCCTTCCTTCTCGCTGTCCTGGCGGTGAGCCAGAGCCACGCCGCCTCCCTGTTCCCGAATCCAGTCTACGGCCTCGGCTTCGGCTTCGGTCCCCTGTCCATCGCGCCAGGGGACTTCGACGCGGACGGGCGCGAGGACATCCTGGTCTCCGGATCCAGTGTCGATCTGTACCTCGGTCTCGGCGATGGCACCTTGGGTCCCGCGACGCGCGTTCTCGACTACGGGGGGCCGCTCGCAACGGGGGACTTCGACGCGGACGGACGTCCGGACGTGGTGGCGGGCGGCACGTTGCTCCTGGGTCGCGGCGACGGCACATTCGCAGCCTCGATGATCCCCGGGGGAGAGTACGCCTCGTTTGTGGCCGCCGGCGACGTCAACGCCGACGGCCATCCGGATCTCGTCATGGCCCGATCCAGCTCGAACGACAGGCTGGGCATTTTCCTGGGGCGCGGAGATGGCACGTTCGGTCCGCCGAACAACATCACCGGAGATACACCCTTCGACTCGGTGGCGATCGGTGATCTCGACGGCGACGGGCGCCAGGATCTGGTGGGAGCGTACTACGGCGACAAGGTGCTCATTTTCCCGGGCCTCGGTGACGGCACCTTCGGGGTTCCAACGGTCCTCACGGTCGGTGCGGGCAGCGAGTCGGTCGCCATCGGCGATTTCAACGAAGATGGGAACCGGGACCTGGTGATCAACGGGTGGGGAACCCGTGTGTTCATGGGGCTCGGGGATGGCACGTTCGGCAGTCCAACCGCCGTGCCGGACACGGGGTCCCACCTCGTCTTCATCGCGGATTGCGACGGCGACGGTCACGAGGATCTCTTGACGGGTGGGCAGGTCACCGTGAATCTGGGACGGGGCGATGGCACCTTCGGCGCCGGAATCCGCTCCACATCGGAGGAAGACATCAGTGATCTCGCCTTCGGGGATTTCGACCACGATGGACGGTTGGATGTGGTGACGGCCGGAAAGGTGGATTTCGGGAGCAGCATTGTACCGAGAGAATTCACCGTGCTCCTGGGGCAAGGGGACGGCAGGTTTGGTGGCCGCATGACGTACGTCCCGATCGCAGGAGGCGCGAGGTCGGTGGCATTCGGAGACATGAACGGGGACGGCTTGCAGGATGTCGTCGCCGGAAATGTCATCATCCTGAACCTCGGTGAAGGCGCCTTCGGCCCATCGATGCCCCTCGGATTGGATGACGTTTCCCGACCGGCGGTGATCGGGGACTTCAACGCCGACGGGCGCCGGGACATCGTGTCGCCGGACAGAAGCACAGGCAGCGTGTCGATTCTCCTGGGTCTCGGCGATGGCACCTTTGGTGCCGAGATGATCTTCGCGGCGGGACCTGACGCCGGGTCGGTCGCCATCGGCGATTTCAATGCCGACGGCCGCCAGGATCTTCTGGTGGGGAGTGCTTCCGTTCTCCTGGGCCTCGGAGATGGCACGTTCGGACCGCCAATCCCGACTGCTATCGAAGAAAGTCTGGTGGCGGTCGCTGACTTCAACGCCGACGGATACCTGGATCTGGCCGGCGCCGATGGGCACTCAGTCATCTCGATCCACCTGGGCCACGGAGACGGCACGTTCGGACTGCCACTCACGACTGCCGTCCAAGGAGGCTTGACGGCGATCGCTGATTTCAACGCCGACGGGTACCTGGATCTGGCGGTCACCGACAACAACGGACACTTTTCGATCCACCTGGGCCTCGGAGATGGAACCTTCCGCCTCGAGACTCGCTCCACCTGGGGAGAGACTTTCTCCGGGGTCGCCGTGGGCGATTTCAATGCCGACGGACTGCCAGACCTTGTCATGTCGGACTCGTACAAGCTCCGTGGCGTCACAGTGTTCATGGGCCGCGGAGATGGCACGTTCGGTCTCTATCGGGTCGGAGGGGGACCACGTGCGAGCTCGGTCGCGGTCGGCGATTTCGACGCAGACGGCAACCAGGATCTGGTGGTACGGAACGGCTTCACGCCATATGTTTCCGTGCTCATGGGTCACGGCGATGGCACCTTTGATCCGGCGGTCCGTTTCATTGCGAATTACGCCGCCTTGGTCGCCGTAAGGGATTTCAACGCCGACGGGCTCGATGACCTCGCGTTCGGCCCCTCGACGGGCGTTTCGATTCTTTTCAGCCAGGCCCCTGTCGTGGATTCAGACCGGGACGGGATCGTCGATGGCCTGGACAACTGCCGCGCCGTCGCCAATCCGGACCAGACGGATTCGGACGGCGACGAGCGGGGCGATCCCTGCGATGACTGTCCGGCCGCCTACGACCCGGGTCAGGCCGATGCCGATCGTGATGGATCCGGAAACGCCTGCGATTCCTGCACCGACATGGACGGCGACGGGTTCGGCGTTCCGGGGTTCCCGGCGAACACCTGCCCGCGGGACAACTGCCCCACCGCTTTCAATCCGGATCAACGGGACAGCCACGGTTACGGAGTGGGAGACGCCTGTTATCGCTGCGAGGACTACGATCTCGACGGTTTTGGCGATCCCGGCACTCCGGGGAACACCTGTCCCACGGACAATTGTCCTGAGCTCTACAGCCTCGACCCGCGCGACAGCGATGCAGACGGGCTCGGCGACGCATGCGACAACTGCCCGACCGCCTACAACCCATCGCAGCCCGATACGGACCGCGATACGGTCGGTGATGCCTGTGATACGTGCATGGACATGGAGGGTGATGGATTCGGCAATCCGGGATTCCCGGGCGATACCTGCCCGCCGGACAACTGTCCTGCCGTCTACAATCCGTCGCAGGCCGACGCCGATCACGATGGGATCGGTAATTCCTGTGATGCCTGCACCGACCCGGACGGTGATGGATTCCGCACGCTGACGGGCGAAGTCTTTGGTGTCCTTCTCTGCCCGGCGGACAATTGCCCCGATATCTTCAATCCCGACCAGGATGACCGTGACCGGGACGGCCGGGGAGACGCCTGCGATGACTGTTTCGACTCGGACCGGGACGGCTTCGGCGACCCGGACATTCCGGGGAATACCTGCGCCGTGGACAACTGCCCGCTCACCCTCAATCCGAACCAGTCCGACGCGGACCATGACGGGAACGGCGATGTCTGCGATCCGTGCACGGATACCGATGGAGATGGGTTCGGGGAGCCGGACTACCACCCGGTGAGTTGCGCTCCGGACAATTGCCCGGGCGCCACCAACCCGGGCCAGGCCGACGAGGATCAAGACGGAACGGGAGATGTCTGCGACCCATGCCCGGCCGATTCCCTCAATGACGCCGATCGCGACGGGATCTGCGGGGATCAGGACATCTGTCCCCGGAACGCCAACGCCGATCAACGCGACACCGACCGGGATGGCGTCGGGGACGCCTGCGACGACTGCGTCGCGGCCTCGAACGCCAGCCAGGCGGATGCCGACGGGGATGGGGTGGGGGACGCCTGCGATAACTGTGTGGCCGCCCCGTCTGCTGCCCAGACCGACTCGGATGGCGACGTGGTGGGGGACGCATGCGACAACTGCCCGGGCACGGCCAACCCCGACCAGGCGGACAGGAACCTGGACGGCTCGGGGGATGCCTGCCAGCCGGAGTTGCTGCTCTCCGGCATCCAGTCGGATGGCGTCGGGGTCCTGGCCGCGACGGCTTTCGCCATGGACCCTCAGGACGATCCGCTGCGCGGCCATGTCGATTTTCGACAGGACGATTCGAGAATCGTCACGGTGCAGGACATGAGCTCGTCGTTCGATTGCGCTCTGGGGTATTCCCTCGACGGGAGGCCGGGTGAGGGGATCGGGTTCGCCTTCGGGACAGAGTACGAGCCTCTGCTCTTCGACCTCGACGGCAACCTGGAATGCGCCGACGCATCGCCGGACTTCGAGCTCGCCGTGGGAGGCTGCGATCACCCGTCGACCCCGTTCGGCAGCGTGCTGAGCCTGGACGGCATCGCCGTCCCGGCTTCCATCTGCGTGCGCAGGGTTCAACCGGGTCAGGGGACGATCGAGCTGCGGCTGACCGAACTGACCCCCGATCATCTGAGCGGCTCAACGACCCGGAACGTGGCCCTCACGATCCCCTTCGATTCGGGCCTGCCCCGCCGCAGCGACATCTCGTCGCTCCTGGCGGGGAGGACGTACGACCTGGTCATCACGATTACGGACGGGAACACGGCCCCGGTCGAGGCCGGGGTGAGTTTCGTCTCCCAGGGCGAGACGGTCCTCGTGATCGATACTCCTCCACATGCGGTCGCCAGCGCCGCCGGAACCGTCGAATGCAGCGCGCCATCCGGAGGGGTCGTGAGGCTGGACGGCTCGGAATCACGCGACCTGGACTCGACTCCGGGGACGAACGACGACATCGCGGCGTACGAGTGGTACGAGAACTACGGCTCGTCGACGCAATCCCTCCTCGGCACAGGGCAGGTGCTCATGACCATGCTGCCGGTTGGTCTCCACGCGGTCTCCCTGCGGGTGACCGACTCGCAGGGGCTGAAGGACGCGACCACCCGAACAGTCGCGATCGTGGACACCAGGTCCCCGTCGCTGACGCTGAAGGTCAGCCCGCCGACGCTCTGGCCTCCGGACCATCGCATGGTGCCCGTTCAGGTCACGTGGCAGGTCCACGACCTGTGCGATCCGGCGGCCGGCGCGGTGCTGATCTCGGCGACGAGCAGCGAGCCGGACGATGCACCGGGGGGCGGTGACGGCAGCACCACGAAGGACATCCAGGGGGCTCTCGCCGGCACCTCCGTGACGACGCTGCGGCTGCGCGCCGAGCGCGTTGCCGGGGGGCCGGGTCGGAACTACGTCCTGACCTATCAGGCCCTGGATGCGTCGGGAAACACCGTGTCGACGATCGCGGTCGTGACCGTGCCGCGCGACCTGGTCAAGAAAGCCGATGCCTCGTCACCGAAGTCCCCGACCGTCGGAAAGACTCGATCCCGCACGGACCCGTCAGGCGACCCGCCGGCTTGATCTGCCTTCGACGGCTGTCCTATGATGGCGCGCCCGTCGAGACAAACTGTTCGCGCAGACCATCCGCGTTCTCCCGCCGAGGGTGGTTCGACGCTCCGGATGGACGCCGCCAGACAAGAACGCGGTGGGGAGGCATTCGTGCTGGAAGCCCTGCGACAGACCGATCCCGAGGTGGCGGCCGCGCTGGAGGCGGAGATAGCCCGGCAGGCCGACACGCTCGTCCTGATCGCCTCGGAGAACTTCGCCTCGCGGGCCGTGCTCGAGGCGATGGGCTCGGTGTTCACCAACAAGTACGCCGAGGGGTATCCGGGCCGTCGTTACTACGGCGGCTGCGAGCACTCGGACACCGTCGAGCGCCTGGCCATCGACCGCGCGAAGGCGATCTTCGGGGCGGAGCACGCGAACGTCCAGCCCCATTCGGGCTCGCAGGCCAACATGGCGGTGTACATCGCGGCGCTGAAGCCCGGCGACACGATCCTCGGCATGGACCTGGCGCACGGGGGGCACCTGACGCACGGCCACCCGCTCAACTTCTCCGGCCGGTACTTCAAGATCGTGCCGTACGGCGTGAGCCGCGACACCGAGATCCTGGACTACGACGGGATGGAGCGCCTGGCCCGCGAGCACCGCCCGAAGATGATCGTGGCCGGGGCCAGCGCCTACTCGCGCGTCATCGACTATCCGCGCATCCGGCGGATCGCCGACGAGGTCGGCGCGCTGGTCATGGCCGACATCGCCCACGTGGCAGGGCTGATCGCCGCCGGCGTCCACCCCAACCCGGTGCCCCACGCCGACTACGTGACCACCACGACGCACAAGACGCTGCGCGGCCCACGCGGCGCCCTCATCCTGTGCCGGGAGAGGCACGCCAAGGCCATCGACAGCGCCGTGTTCCCCGGGACGCAGGGGGGGCCGCTGGTGCACATGATCGCGGCCAAGGCGGTCGCATTCAAGGAGGCCATGGGCGAGGGCTTCCGCCGGGACCAGGCGCGGACCGTCGAGAACGCGGCGCGCCTGGCGGCGCTCCTGACGGAGGGGGGACTGCGGATCGTCTCGGGCGGCACCGAGACGCACCTGTTCCTCGTCGATCTGCGGCCGAAGAAGCTGACCGGCCGCACGGCGGAGCAGCGCCTCGAGAAGGTGGGGATCGCGCTCAACAAGAACGCGATCCCGTTCGACCCCGAGAAGCCGATGATCAGCAGCGGGGTGCGCATCGGCACGCCCGCGGTCACCAGCCGCGGGATGGGCCCGTCCCAGATGGAGGAGATCGCCCGGTTGATCCTGGAGACGCTCGCCGAGGAGCCGGACGCGGGGCGCATGACGCGGATCCGGGAGGGGGTGTCCGCCCTCTGCCGCGCCTTCCCGATCTACGACTGGCTGCCGGGCGGGGGACCGCGAGCGGCTTCGCCGCGCGGGTCCTCCTGAGGAACGGAGGCCGGGCCTCGGCATGGCGCAGCGTCCTGATCCCGAGCGCGCGATCTACCTCGTCGACGGCAGCAACAACCTGTACCGGGCGTTCTTCGCCATCCGCGGGCTGAGCAACAGCAAGGGACTTCCGACCAACGCGATCTTCGGCTTCACGTCCATGCTCCGCAAGCTGCTGCGCGAGCATCAGCCGCGGTACCTGGCGGTCGCCTTCGATCTCGCCGGCCCCACCTTCCGCCACGAGGCCTACGCCGACTACAAGGCGAACCGCCCGGAGACCCCTCAGGACCTCATCGCGCAGATCCCCTTCGTCAAGCAGGTCTGCGGGATCCTGGGCGTCCGCGTGATCGAGAGCGCGGGATACGAGGCGGATGACCTCATCGCGACCCTGACCGAGCGCGGACGGAAGGACGGCCGGCCGATCGTCATCGTGGCCACCGACAAGGACCTGCTGCAGCTGGTGGGGGAGGGGGTCGTGGTCTACAACCCGGTCCACGACGAGCTCCTGGACGACGACGGGGTCGAGCGCGTCTTCGGCGTCAAGCCGTCGCAGGTGCGCGACGTGCTGGCGCTCTGCGGCGACGCCTCGGACAACATCCCGGGCGTCCCGGGGATCGGGGAGAAGGGGGCCAAGGACCTGATCCGTCAGTTCGGCGATCTGGAGGGCGTGCTGCGGGCCAGGGACACCCTGTCCCGCAAGAGCTACAGGGAGGGGCTGCAGAAGCACGAGCAGGACGCGCGGCTGAGCCGCGACCTGGCCACCCTGCGCTACGACGTTCCGGGCGACTGGGATTTCGACTCCCTGCGGGTGAGGCCGCCCGATTCCGAGGCGGCACGGCGGATCTTCCTCGATCTGGAGTTCGGCGCCCTGGCGCGCGAGTTCGCGGCGCCGGTCGCCGCCCGTCCCGTGGCCGCGACGCTTGTCCTGGACGCCGGCGATCTCGAGAGGGCCGTCGCCCGCCTGCGGAGCGGAGGCACGCTGGCCTTCAACCTGGAGCGGGATCACCGGGAGCCGATGCGGGCGTCGCTGGTGGGGATCGCCCTGGCCGGACCCGGAGGGGAGAGCCACTACGTGCCGATGGCGCACCGGCACCTGGGGACCCCCGCTCCGATCGACTCCGGTGTCGTGCAGCGCCTGCTGCGACCCCTCTTCGAAGACCCGGAGGTGCGCCGGGCCGGGCACAACGTGAAGAGCGACGAGGTGCTCCTGCGCCGCCTCGGCTGGCCGGTTCCCTCGGTGGAGTTCGACACCATGCTGGCCAGCTACCTCCTGAATCCCTCGCGGCGCAGCCACGCGCTCGAAGCGGTGGCCCAGGAGATCAGCGGCCTGGCGGTCCCCTCGTACGAGTCGGTCCTGGGCCAGGGCGCCCGGAGCCTCCCGCTGCCCGACCTGGACGTCGAGCGCGCCTCGGCGCTGGCCTGCGAGCGGGTGGGGGCCGTCCTCGCCCTGCGCGGGCCGCTCGAGCAGGGCCTCAGGGACGAGGGCCTCCTCGGCCTGCTCAACGATCTGGAGCTGCCGCTCGCCTCCGTCCTGGCGGAGATGGAGAGGGCCGGCGTGCGCATCGACACGCCGTTCCTCGCCTCCCTGTCCGCCGAGTGGGAGGGCCGGCTGGCGGGCCTGACGCGGGAGATCCACGCCCTCGCGGGCGGGGAGTTCAACATCAACTCGCCGCGGCAGCTGGGGGAGATCCTGTTCGAGACGCTGAAGCTGACTCCCGGCCGCAAGACGCAGAAGACGCGCTCCTTCTCGACGAGCGTCGAGATCCTCGAGGAGCTGGCGGAGGAGCACGAGCTGCCGCGGAAGATCCTGGACTACCGGAGCCTGCAGAAGCTCAAGTCGACGTACGTGGACAGCCTGCCCGCGCTCATCAACCCCGCCACCGGCCGGGTCCACACCTCGTTCAACCAGGCGGTCGCGGCGACGGGGCGGCTCAGCAGCAGCGATCCCAATCTCCAGAACATCCCGGTCCGCACCGAGCAGGGCCGCCAGATCAGGCGCGCTTTCGTGACCGAGCCGGGATGGGTTCTCCTGTCCGCCGACTATTCCCAGATCGAGCTGCGCGTCCTGGCCCATCTCTGCGGCGACCAGGCGCTGGTCGAGGCCTTCCGAGCGGGGGAGGACATCCATCGCCGCACCGCGGCGGAGGTCTTCGGGGTGCCGCTCGACCGGGTCGGCGAGGAGATGCGCCGGCGGGCGAAGGTGGTGAATTTCGGCATCCTCTACGGCATGGGCTCGCAGCGCCTGGCCCGCGAGCAGGGGATCCCCCAGAAGGAGGCGGGGGAGTTCATCGAGGCCTACTTCAAGCGGCTCCCCAGGGTGAAGCAGTACCTCGATGCGACGTCCGCCCAGGCCGAATCCGAGGGCCGCGTCCGGACGATCCTTCAGCGCGTCCGTTACTTTCCCGAAATCCAGGGGGGGGACCGCAATGCCCGGCAGCAGGCGCTGCGGGCGGCGGTCAACACCACCATCCAGGGGAGCGCCGCCGACCTCATCAAGCTGGCCATGGTCGCGCTCTCCCGCAGCCTCAAGGAGGCGGGGAGCGCGTCCCGCATGACCCTCCAGGTGCACGACGAGCTGGTCCTGGAGGTGCCCCGGGAGGATCTCGCGGCGACGGCCGCCACGGTCCGCCGGGTCATGGAGGGGGTCTACCCGCTGGCCGTTCCGCTGGTGGCCGACCTCAAGGCGGGCCCCAACTGGCTGGACATGAAGCGCCTCGAATCCAAAGATTGAAATCGGCCGTCCCCCGCGGGGCCGGAAAACGGCCCGGCGTTGCGCGGGAATTCGCTGCAACCTAGATTGCGGATGCGACCGGTGCGGCGCGCCGCCCCACCACGCTGGGACAGGCCGGATGCCTGAACCGATCCACATTCTCATCGTCGACGACGACAAGGCGATTCGCGACGTCCTGTACGAGAGCCTGTCGGACAGCGGCTACCGCTGCGACACGGCATGCGACGGCGCGGAAGGCCTCGAGAAGCTGAAATCGAACGGCTTCGAGCTGGTGGTCAGCGACATCGACATGCCGGCCCTGGACGGCGTCGCCCTCCTGCAGGAGATCAAGCGCCTGCGTCCCGACACCGAGATCATCATGCTCACGGGTGTCGTGGACGTCGACACGGCCATCCAGTCGATGCGGCTGGGGGCCTCGGACTACCTGACCAAGCCGTTCAATCTCACCGAGGTGCGGATCACGGTCGAGAGGGCCCTGGAGAAGCAGCGCCTCGTCCGGGAGAACCGCGAGTACCAGAAGAACCTCGAGGCCAAGGTCCGCGAGCGCACCGCCGAGCTGAGCCGGAAGAGCCGCGAGATCGAGGATCTCTTCCACCGCCTGAACGACTCCTATCAGACCACGCTGGAGGCCCTGGCGACCGCCCTGGACACGCGCGACACGGAGACCCTGGGCCATTCGCTGCGGGTCGCCTCGTACACCGCCGCGGTCGCCCGCAGCATGGGAGTGGTCGATCCGGAGCTGACCGACATCTATCGCGGCGCCCTGCTCCACGACGTCGGAAAGATCGGCATTCCCGACGCGATCCTGCGCAAGCCGGGGAAGCTCACCACCGAGGAATGGGTGGAGATGCGACGGCATCCCGAGATCGGCTACCGCATCCTGCAGGGGATCAACTTCCTGGAGGCGTCGCGGGAGGTCGTCCTCAGCCACCAGGAGTGTTACGACGGGTCGGGCTACCCCCGCGGGCTCAAGGGGAAGGAGATCCCCCTGGGCGCCCGCATTTTCTCCGTGGTGGACACGCTCGACGCCATGACCAGCGACCGGCCGTACCGCAAGGCGCTGTCGCAGCAGGCGGCCCGGGAGGAGATCCGCAAGTTCAGCGGGACCCAGTTCGATCCGGACGTCGTGCAGGCCTTCCTCGCCATCACGGAGGACGAGTGGATGACGATCCACCGCAAGGTCATGCAGGACGTGATGGCGCGCAGCCAGGCGCGCTTCTAGCGGGGAACCAGGCCGACGAGCAGGGCCAGGTCGTGCTCCAGGGTGGTCTGGGGGCTCTCGACGATCCGGCCGATCTCCCGCCCCTCCGCCCTGAGCACGATGGTCGGGACCCGCTCGATCGACCCGCGCCGCGCGAGCCGCGCGGGTTTCGTCTTGGTCCGATCCAGGGCAAAGTACCGGACCCGCAGTCCCGGGAGCGAGGCACGGTCGAGGATCTTGACCAGGCGCGGCAGCTCCCTCCGGCTGTCGCCGCACCAGCTGCCGAAATACACGTCGAGATCCGCGGGGCCCCTCAGGGTGGCGAGGGCCTGGAGATCGTCCGGGGCCGGCTCGTACGCATCGTAATCCTTTGCCCACGACTCCGTGATGGACGGCAGGGCGGAGGGGCGCACCTTCCCGAGCAGGACCTCCTCGGCGCCGTGCGCGGACACCGCGGCGGCGGCCACGATGACCACGAACAGGACGGCGCGTCGAATCGAGGCTCGCATGCAGGCTCCCGAGGAGGATCATCCGACGGCGGCCGCGTAATGTCAAACCGGGCGGACGCGCCGGCATGTCTCCGGCGCCGTTGCTTGACGGAGCGATCTCCGTCTGTTACATTGCCATCGATTCGTTTTTGCGGAGGATCTCGATGTCGAGCCGCATGCGACATGCTCCTGTGCCGTTGGCAGCGGCGCTCCTGTTCGCCTCCCTGGCGCTCGGGGACACGCCCAGGCCGCCCGCCGAGGCCAGGAACGGCCGCGCCACGGCTGCGTCGCAGGCGGACCCGGTCCTGGCCAGGATCCTCCGGGAATTCGATCAGGCGCAGCGGGACACGTCGACCCTGATCGCCGGGTTCACGGAGAAGAAGGACCTGAAGCTCCTCGCCAGGCCGGTGGTCTCTCGGGGCGAGCTCTACTACAACCGCCCCAACCAGGTCCGCTGGGAGTACCTGGAGCCCGACAAGAAGATCTTCGTGATCACCGAGGAGCGGTACATGGCCTACTACCCGGCCCTGAAGCGGGCGGAAGAGGTCCCCATCAAGAAGTTCATCGGCAAGCGGCTCTTCCGCTTCATCGGCCTCGGCCAGTCGATCGACGAGCTGGGGAAGTACTACGAGTTCCAGCTCGCCGCGCGGAACGATCTCAAGGACACCCACCTCCTGGTGCTGGTCCCGCGCAAGAAGAAGCTGCGCGATCGGGTCGCGGAAATGAAGATCTGGGTGGATGACGCCACCCACCTGCCGCGGCAGCTGCAGTACGTCGAGGCGGACGGGGACACGACCCTCCTGACCTTCCACGACCTGCGGTCGAACGTGGACGTGGCGGCCGCCCGGTTCCGCCTGGAGCTTCCCAAGGACGTCGTGGTGTCCGACTCCTTCAACGGGTTCTCGCTGGGCGAGCAGAGCTTCTAGGCGCCGCCCGGACACGCGCACCGGAACCCCCGGATCTCCCGGACAAAAAAAGAGCCCCTCGCAACGCGAGGGGCTCTGTGTTTCCCGAACGACGGTGACCCGATCCGTGCGGCCGGCAATGCTGCAGCCGGTCGCGGGGGATCAGTACATGTCGCCGCCGCCCATGCGTGGTCCGCCGCCGGCCGGGGCCTTGTCCTTCTCCGGAATGTCGTGGATCAGGGCCTCGGTGGTCAGCATCAGCGCGGCGATGCTGGCCGCGTTCTGCAGGGCCGAGCGCACGACCTTGGTCGGGTCGATGATGCCGGCGTCGAACATCTCGACCCACTTTCCGGTGTAGGCGTCGAAGCCGATGGAGGCCTTCTCCTTCTCCTTCGCCTGCGCGACGATGATGGAGCCCTCGTAGCCGGCGTTGATGGAAATCTGCCGGATCGGCTCTTCCAGCGCCCTGCGGACGATGTTGATGCCGGTCTGGACGTCCTCGGCCTTCTCCTTCAGTTTCTCGAGTCCAGCCACGGAGCGCAGAAGCGCGATACCGCCGCCGGGGACGATCCCCTCCTCGACGGCCGCCTTGGTGGCGTGCATCGCGTCCTCGACGCGCGACTTCTTTTCCTTCATCTCGGTCTCGGTGGCCGCGCCGACCTTGATGATGGCC